>Ga0209540_10000227_pt1 | contig 65677 bp, 62 predicted proteins | sample BarGraIncu01121A_FD_184501 | JGI IMG/M metagenome (GOLD analysis project Ga0209540, IMG submission 184501) | Arctic peat soil microbial communities from Barrow, Alaska - Barrow Graham LP Incubations 011-21A (SPAdes) (version 2) | ecosystem: Environmental > Terrestrial > Soil > Wetlands > Peat... | reverse complement strand
TTAGTTCCCCTTCTGTACCTAGCTTACTACTATAACCCACTTTTATCCTAGTTGGGTCATTAACCACTAATAAATACCCTTTAAATTTAATCCCTGATACATCATATCTTTCAATACTATTGTCATTCTTATTTTTTATCTTTACTCCATCCTCTAGGTTTTTTTGAACTATAGATTGTACCTTTTGTTCATTCATAATTTGTTTTATTTTCTCATCGGATAAAAATGATGTTACTAACCATTGTAACGTATAAGTAGTCATTGCCGCACCTACAACCGTAGTTTTAACATTTTTAAACGGGCCATAATAAATCATAAATGGGCCTGTAATTACTGTGAAAGTTAGTTCAAATACTATAAATAATGAGACAAGTTTCCCTGTACCCATTTTGTTTTTCCCACTTTTCTTTGTTTTACTCATTCTTCACATCCTTTTTCTTTTTAGATACTGTAATCCAACGTGTCCTTTTAAATTATAGTATACTCCTATAATTTTAGAACCTTCAAGAATATTTAGAATCTTAACAGATATTTAAAGCCTTAAAAATATTTATTAATTAACAAATACCTATAAATATATAATAAAAGGCAATCAATTATTGACTGCTTTTTTATTATACTATAAAATTTACCAAAAAAATATAAACAATTGTTTATATTTTATAAACTTTGTTATTATTTTTTAAAAAACTTTAGATGTAAATTATCTTTTATATACACTAATAAAGAACTACTAAACTTCCGTATTAGTGATTTCATTTTCACCATTTTTTCTCTTTTCTTTTATAACCATTATTACTCCAGGAAGTAATGAAATAATTATTATAGCTATTAACATATAAGAAAAGTTTTCTTTTACAAAAGATAGATTACCAAAGAAGTAACCCCCACCTAAGAATAAACTTACCCATAATCCCCCACCAAGTATATTGTAAGGTATAAATTTTGAGTAATTCATTTCTCCAATACCAGCCACAAAAGGTGCGAAGGTTCTAATTATCGGAATAAATCTTGCTATCACTATGGTCATTGAACCATGTTTTTCATAAAACGCCTGAGCTTTTTTTAAATACTCTTTATTAATAAACCTTACTTCTTCTTTTGCTAGTATCTTTTTCCCAATTTTTTTACCAATGTAATAATTAACAGTATCTCCAAGTATTGCCGCAATATACACTACTATTAGAAGAGTAAATATATTCATTGATCCAATTCCTGCTAGTGCTCCTGCTGCAAATAGCATTGAGTCCCCTGGCAAAAATGGCATAATAACCACACCTGTTTCAACAAATATAATTAAAAAAAGTATACCATAGGTTAATACCCCATACTGCTGTATTATTAAAGTTAAATATTTATCGATATGCATTATCCCATTCATTAAGTTAATTAAAATATCCATATTTTTTCCCCTTTCGTTATAAGATGCTTATATATATTTTCCCACATTTTATATTATATATTTGTAAGATTAAAATCAGATTAAAAAAATGTTATGTTTAGCTTAATACTTATTATAGATAATAATAAAAAAACACCTACATAACAGATAAATCTGAAATCTAGATGTTTAATATATAATTTTTCCAACTAATTTATATTTTAAAAAAATTTCAGAATTACCAGATATAAACTTGTATATTTATAGATGTAGGAGACTTTCCTTCTGAAATGTCGTTAAAAGAACAATCCTCAAAATTTAACATATTCTTGGAAGCTGAATTCCAGATGGCATGTCAACTAGTCTTTTTCCACCGACTACTGTATTTAAATAAACTTTATTCCCCAACTCTTGTGTAACTTTTCCAATAATTACAGCATCAGAACCTAGTGGGTGTTTTCTCATTGCATTAAGTACCTTATCAGCGTAGGCCTCTGGTACAAAAGCACATAGCTTTCCTTCATTAGCAATATATAATGGATCGAGTCCTAGCATCTCAGTGGCACCTTTTACTTCTTCTTTGAGTGGTAAATCATTTTCTTCAAGAGCTATAGTTACATTGCTAAACTCACTAATTTCATTAAGCACGGCTGCTACTCCACCTCTTGTAGCATCACGAATAACATGGATACCTTCGCATGCTTCAATCATTGTGTCTACTAATGAATTAAGGCAAGCGCAATCGCTTTTTAAATTTCCTTCAAGCCCAAGCTTATTTCGCTGGCACATTATTGTCATTCCATGGTCCCCTAGTGTTCCATTTATTATGACGCTGTCTCCCACTTTTGCATTGGCGCAATTAATATTAACATTCTCATAAATCCTACCAATACCAGAAGTGTTTATATAAATTCCATCCACACTGCCTTTTTCTACAACTTTTGTGTCTCCGGCTACAATTTTTACACCCGCATTACTCGCTTCCTCTGCCATAGACTTCACAATTTCTTCTAATTTTTCAATTGAGAAACCCTCTTCAATAATAAAAGCACTTGTTAAGTAAAGAGGTTTTGCTCCGCTTACGGCTAAATCATTTACAGTACCGCAAACTGCTAATTTACCTATATTACCTCCATTAAAAAATATTGGATTTACTACAAAAGAATCCGTAGTAAAAGCAAGTTTTTTAAAATCTATATCTACTTGAGCTGCATCATTCATTTGATTTAAAATATCATTACTAAAATATTTGAAAAACACTTCATTAATTAATCTATTAGTTTGCACACCGCCACTTCCATGACTTAGAGTTATAGTGTCGTTCATTTGTAACCCCTCCATATTCCTTATAAGTACATAACAATTATCAATTGCTACGCCCCTTGCATTCCTTAAAAGTACATAACAATTATTAATTGTTATGCCTCCTGTTATTTAGTATCTCTATGATATCTATAATATGCAGCGCAAGTCCCTTCAGATGAGACCATACAAGAACCAACTGGATTTTCTGGCGTGCAGAGTTTTTTAAAAAGGGGACAATCTGTTGGTTTAATTTTCCCCTTAAGTATTTCTCCACATTTGCAGCCAGGACTACCATCATATTCTTCATAATCTATTTCAAAATGCTTAAGTGCATCAAAATCTTCATACTCACTATTAAATTCTAAACCGCTTTTGGGTATTCTACCAAGTCCTCTCCAACTACTATCCACAATATTAAAAGCTTTATTTAAATACTGCTCAGCGATAGGGTTGCCCTCAGTTTTAACTATTCTTTTGTATTCATTTTCAATTCTATAATGCTTCTTGCTTATTAAGTTTACTAATGTATTTAACCCTTGAAGTATATCCAAAGGCTCAAACCCTGTAGCTACGCCAGGTATATTATAATCCTCGCTTAGAAATTCAAAGGGTTTCGTGCCTATAATTGCACAAACATGACCTGGCAATAAAAAACCATCTATTTTTAATTCCTTATCTTGAACTAAAACCTCCATAGCTGGTGGTACGATTTTGTGAGCAGTAAAAAAAAATAAATTGTTTATATTATTTTTCTTAGCCTCCATAACAGTAACTGCAGTCATAGGTGCAGTAGTCTCAAAACCTACTGCCAAAAATACTACCTTTTTACAAGGGTTTTGTGAAGCCATAATAAGGCAATCCATTGGTGAGTATACTATTCTTACGTCAAAGCCTTCTGCCTTTTTAGTACTTAATGAACCTTTTTTCCCGGGAACTCTCATCATGTCTCCAAAGGTTGCAATAAGTACATCTTTTTTTTGTGAAAGTGTTATTGCGGTATCAATATAGCTTTGAGGTGTAACGCATACAGGACATCCTGGACCCGATATTAGATTTACATTTGGAGGAAGTACATCCCTGATACCATATCTGAATATTGCCATAGTATGGGTACCACAAACCTCCATAATGTTTATCTTTTTACTAGAAATATTATTCAGCTTTTCAACTAGTATTTTAGAATACTCATTATTTCTAAATTCATCAACAAACTTCATTTTCTAAAAACTCCTTAAAAATATCCATAGTTATTTTTGCTTCTTCCTCATCTATCATTTGTATTGCACAACCCGCATGTACAAGTACATATTCATCCACAGTCGCTTCTGGCACGAGATGCATAAATACTGCTCTTTTCATGTTTCCAACCGCGACTATTCCTTTATTTCCGTCTAAACTTAAAACCTTCCCTGGAATTGCTAGGCACATGGTCTCTCCTCCTTTTTCTTCTCTCATTTATATATATTACCCAGATGCTTACTTCATACATTAATAACACAGGAGCTGCCGCCACAGCAAATGTAAGAAAATCCACTGATGGTAATAACACTCCCTCTACCATAAGCACTCCTAATATAACTGGAATTTGCTTTTTTCTTAAAATCTTAGAACTTATGAGAGAAAGTTTCCCTAATATAACTAATACATAAGGTATTAGAAACATAATTCCTGTATAGAGGCAAAAAATGCCTATGAAATTAAAATAAATGCTACCATTTAGCACTGGCTTTAAGTAAGTGTTTCCATATGAAATTAAAAAGCTAAGCGAATGAGGCAATATCATTGTGTATCCAAAAACTGTGCCAAGAATAAATAAAATTGAAAGAATAAATGTATTTTTATATAAAAACTTTTTTTCTTTGGTCGTCAATCCAGCTCCCACAAAGGCTAGTATTTGATATATTATAATGGGGCTAGTTATAATTAGCGCTACTATAAGGGACACTTCTAGTCTTGTAACAAATCCTTCTGTTAATTTAAAATATACTAGACTTAAATTGAACTTAGCTATAGGTTTCATAAGGATATTTATTAAATAATTAACCTTATCATAAGTATAAAAAGCAGCAGCAGAAATACTTATAACACATATTATTAATCTTTTTCTTAACTCATGTAAATGATCTACTACAGACATTTCATTTGCTGCCATACCTTCACCTCATAAAATTTATATTATATTTATTCTGAAAGTTCTTTACTTTTGCGTCGTTTATCCTTTTTTTCAAGTAAGAATATAGACCAAACACTTATTTCATAAAGAACTAAAATTGGCAAAGTTACAATTATTAAAGTAAAAGCATCCGAACTTGGAGTTATTAAAGCTGCAGCTATGAACGATAGCAAAATTGTCATCTTCCTTGCCCTTTTAAGTTTACCTGAATTAATAATTCCAATTCTTGATAATGCTATCAAGATTAGTGGAAGTTCAAATATTACCCCGATACAAAATAGTAATGATCCTATGAATGAAAAATATTCATTTGCAGAAAGGATAGGTTTCATAAAACCATCACTAGTATCCATAAGAAATTTTATAGTAGTAGGTAAAACCAATGTGTATCCAAAAGTTATTCCTCCAAGGAATAAGAGAAAAGACAAAGGTATAATAACAAATATCAGTAGTCTCTTAATTTTTTTCGTTAGTATAGGTCCAGTTGCTCGTATTATTAAAAATATAACCACTGGTGAGGCTAGTACGAGCCCACCTAAGAAAGAAACCCTTATCTTTGCCATTAATCCTTCTGATGGAGTCATAAAATGTAATTGTAGTCCATTCAGTGGCTTTGCAAGTATATTTATTAACAAATTTGATTCAATATATACAAGAGAGGCCGCTGCAATAATAATTAAAATTATCCAAAGAATAATTTTTCTGGATTTCTCAAGCCAATGTGCAGCCTGAACAATTAGTTCGCTCTTAATCATAGTTTTACTCCCTAAAGATTATTTTACTTCTTATTTTTTAGTTTCTTCTACTTTAACTTCCGCTTGGGTTTCTGCTTGGGTACCTGCTCCCGTCTCTGCTTCTTTAACCTCTGCTTTAGCTTCTTTTTTATTATCATTCATTAGCTCTGATGAGGCCTTTTTAAATTCTTTTATCGTTTCACCAACTGACTTTCCAAGTGATGGTAACTTTCCTGGTCCGAAAATTATAAGTGCAATAACTAATATTATTGCAAGCTCTGGAAAACCTATTCTTGGCATAATAAAATTCCTCCTTTTTTAATCTTTATTTTTCACTTTTTATTTTACTCATTAACCATGAACATATTTCATCTATACCCTGATTTTTAACACAAGATGTTTCAAATGTGTCCACATTAGCATTTAAAGATTTTATATCTTTGTAGAACTCTTTTTTGTCAAAGTCAGTAAATTCTATCAAGTCTAGTTTGTTTAAAATAATTGCACCACTTTTTTCAAACATCAGTGGATATTTCAAAGGTTTGTCATTTCCTTCTGTAGTACTCAATACGGAAATTTTTATATCTTCACCAATTTCAAATTCTGCTGGACAAACTAGATTACCTACATTTTCAATTACAAGCAAATCGATTTTATCAAGGGTTAATGAATTTAATGCACCCCTTATCATTTCTGCGTCAAGGTGACACGCTCCTCCAGTATTGATTTGAACTACTGGAACGCCTTGCGCCTCTATCCTCTGTGCATCTTTTGTAGTATAAATATCTCCTTCAATTACAGCAATATTTATATCATTTTTAAGCTTAGCTATTATTCGCTCAAGTAGCGAAGTCTTGCCCGAACCAGGTGAGCTCATTAGATTTATTACATAAATACCTTTTTCATCTAGTAATTTTTTATTTTTAGAAGTTATTTGATCATTTGTTTGAAGAATATTTGTAACTACCTTTATTTCACTCATATTTTAATCTCCTTCTATTGTATTTACATAAAGCTCATATCCACTAATAATACTAGAACAAAATTTGTTACAACATGGACAGAGTTTATTAAAATGGTCAATTGGGAATTCTTGCGTACAGTCAAAGCATTCAGCTATTGCCTTTACTTTTTCTATTTCTAAAATTGAGCCTTCAAGCATAGTATCGATTATGCAACTTTTGAAAGCAAAATTTAAAGATTCTGGCATAACGCCTGATAACTCCCCTATTTTCAACGATACTTTGTTAACTTTAGTGAATTTATTTTCAATTGCTTTATCTATTACTATTTTAACAACATTTTGAATTATAGAAACTTCATGCATACTTATCTCCTAATTAATTCCCAGTTCTTTTTTTATATTAGAAACTATCTCTGGAATCTTAGATACCATTATTTCTGTCATTTCTAGATCTAAAGATATCTTTTCTGGTTCTATTCCGAATATAACTACTTCAGGGTATTTATCCATCATATTTGCCATTCGTACAACATCAAGTATTTGAACATCATGGATAGAAAGATTTTCCTTTTGATAATCTTTAATATCTTCTGGTCTTATTTTGTATATTGTGCCAGGTTTTAAACCTGCCCTTAGACAATCCACAACTATAACTTTTTTATAATCAAGAAAGAAACCCAGCATATCAAGTGTGGAAGTACCTCCATCTACTAATTCAATAGTAGATGGAAGTTTTTCATTTTCAAGTTCTTTTATTACATGTACTCCCACGCCATCATCTTGAAGCAAGATATTACCTATCCCTATAATGACAGTGTCTTTATTAATTAAATTCATATAGGTTGTACAATAAAATTTGACATTTCAATTCCTTCTGGGGACATTACATGAACAGAACATCCTGTACATGGGTCAAATGAATGTACTATCCTTAAAAGTTCAACTGGTTGCGTTGTATTCACAACATGAGTTCCAATTAAAGCCTTTTCAATAGGCCCCACATTTCCCGCATCATCCATTGGAGATGCATTCCAACAAGTTGGAGTTACTATTTGATATTTAGATATTTTTGAACTTGCAACAGAAACCCAATGTCCAAGGGCCCCTCTTGGCGCTTCAGTTAAACCAATTCCTGTTCCTGTAGCGAGTGTTGCAATCTTAGTATATCCAGATACGGAAGCCTTAACTTGACTAAGCCAAGTTGACATATTAGTAGCTATCTTACTAGTCTCTGTATACCTTGCTAAATGCCTATCCATTACAGAAACTCCTTTTCTATAATCTCCACTTATCCAAGTTCTTGCAAGACTTCCTGCTTCATAAGGAGTACCATTGTATCTTGGTGCTTTAAGCCATGTATAAGCTCCTGATTTTCCGTAGCTTGGAGTTGTAGTCTCACTTGCTGGATTGGCTCCTGATGGTGATGAATACCAGGAATGTCCTACGTATTCTTTTATATTAGCAGCAGCAAAGCTGGAAGCTACAGCGCCGGTTACTGTTCCAGCCGGGAATAACTTAGTTCCAGTAGCATTTGTATCAAATACTCCATAAGATATTAAGTTGCCATAACCTTTACCAATTGTATAATAATCGCTGTAAGCAGTTGCTAATTTATTTACATCTGTCTTATACGCACCTTGTATAAATGTAGTAATGGTGTTTAAGTAATTTTTAAAGCTAGTTATGTTGGCTGATGAAGGAGAAGTCGTAACTCCACCTGGCACTATATTTCCAACATGAGGAAGCTTACCGCCAAAAATTGCGCCCATTTCTTGAGCTTGTCTCCTTATAGATAATGCTGTTACATAATTCGCCATTAATGCAGTGCTATCAGTAGCATTAAATCTGAAATCCTGTGAATATCCAGGAGTCCATGGATGCATTTGTGGTCCTTGTACATAATCAAGCAATGCAAGTTGATAAAAATGCAAAATATTACTTGATATAAAATTAGCTCCTTGTATAAGATTTCTTAATAATAATGCCTGAAGTGTGGGAGTAAATTTTGACGCTTGTTCCGTAGCCTTTGAGGAAGCTATTGCATGAGATACTGGACACACTCCACAAATTCTCTGTGTTAAAAAAGCTGCATCACTTGGTACTCTTCCAACTAGCATATTTTCAAAACCCCTATAAAGGTTACCAGTTGCCTGCGCCGCAGTTACATTATTTGTTGCATCTAGAGTTACTGAAATTTTTAAATGTCCTTCTAATCTTGTTATCGGATCTAATACTATAGTACTCATATGTTATCCTCCCTTTCTCAAATAAATTAATCACGTCTGCTTAATAATGGATTAGTTGGGAATGTAGGATTTGCACATCCTATACAAGGATAATTAACACCAATACACCAAGCTTGTCCATTATTCCATTTCATTGATGGACATATGTTTTGGCAACCTGGTCCCATGCATCCAAATTCTTCGAAACATCCAGTTGTTGCTCCTATTTGCCTTGCCTCTCCATTTTCTCTTCTTGGACAGACACTATGTACAGATTTAGCATAATATTTAGTAGGTCTATTATTTGAATCTATTGCTGGCTTACCAATTAAAATTAAATCTAAAAGAGATTGAACTAAAACAGTAGGATGAACAGGACAACCTGGTAAATTAACTACCGGGTTAGTTGTTTTGCCAGCTAATATAGTTTTAGCACTTAAGCAACCTGTTCCACTTCCACCAGTAGCTGAAACTCCTCCAAAAGAAGCACAAGTTCCTGCTGCTACTACATATTTTGCCATTGGTCCATATTTCAAAACAGCTTGTTGCATTGTTAATGCAGCCCCATTAATCTCTCCAATTATGCAATAGTTTCCGCTTGCACCAGTAGGTATTGCTCCCTCTATAACAAGTATAAATTGACCTTTATACTGAGTTGCACTTTGATCTAGTGTTTGCATTGCAAGATCACCTGAAGCAGTCATTAATGTATTGTTAAATTTCATACTTATTTTGTTTAAAAGAACATTATCAATAGTGGCAGGGTTAGTTACATTTAAAGTGGAGATAGTACATCCAGAGCAACCTGCACCTTGAAGCCAAATTATTGGCGGATCCGTTTCTGCAGCAAGAACAGTGTTTACGTTCGCAAGATCAAATTCTATGTTTAAAGCAACTCCTGCCGCAATAGACCACTTTAAAAAATCTCTTCTACTTAATTTCATAAATATCCTCCTTCAATTTCAAAAAACTGTCGACTAGTGTACTTAGTCACTAATATACACACAAAATATGTCGTAAGTATTGTTTTCCTGTTAAGTTATGTTAAGTTTTCATTTAAGCAACGACATATTATCTCTCCCCCTTTTTATCATATTATAATATATTACGCAATAATTTTGATTTTTGAGGGGGGTAATCTAAAAAATATTAAAAGAGGATATTAGTCACCATTCATTTTATACAAGAGGTTGTACAACAAAGTTTGACATTTCAATTCCTTCTGGTGACATTTATAATAATGGATTAGTTGGGAAGGTAGGATTTGAGCATCCTATGCAAGGATAATTAACCTTCATACACCATGATTGTCCATTATTCCATTTCATTGTTGTGCAAACATTATCGGCGCTTGTTCCTTTACATCCCAATGATAGGAAGCATCCAGTTGCTGATCCTATTTGGCCTGCATTTCCGGTTCCTTTTCGTGGACACGTATTATGTACAGTTGCCCCATAATATTTAGTAGGTCTATTGTTATTATCTACTGTTGGCATACCAATTAAAATCAAATCCAAAAGTGATTGAATCAAAACAGTAGGATGAACAGGACAACCTGGCAAATTTACTACAGGGTTAGTTGTTTTTCCAGTTAATATAGTTTTAGCACTTTGACATGCTGTATTATTTGTAAATGCAGCCGAAACTCCACCAAAAGATGCACAAGTTCCTGCAGCTACTACATATTTTGCCATAGGACCATATTTTAAAACAGCTTGTTGCATTGTTAATGCAGCTCCATTGACCTCTCCAACAATGCAATAATTCCCACTTGAACCAGTAGGCACTGCACCCTCTACAACCAGTATAAATTGATCCTTATATTGAGTAGCACTTTGGTCAAGGGTTTGCATGGCAAGATCACCTGAAGCAGTCATTAATGTACTGTTATATTTCATACTTATTTTATTTAAGAGAACATCATCAATAGTTGTTGGATTAGTTACATTTAAAGTGGAGATTGTACATCCTGAGCATCCTGCACCTTGAATCCAAATTATTGGCGGATCTGTTTCCGCAGCAAGCACTGTATTAACATTAGCAAGATCAAATTCTATATTTAAAGCAACTCCTGCCGCAACAGACCACTTTAAAAAATCTCTTCTACTTATTTTCATAAGTGTTCCTCCTTAAATTTAAATATACTGTCGACACTTTTTCTTTAACACTAATATACACGCAAAATATGTCGTAAGTGTTGATTTCTTGTTAAGTATTGTTAAGTTTCATTAAATTAGTTATTAAATATTTATATTTAAGTATTTAACAAGTGATTTTCTTCCATATAATAAAAAACAGCAGTTTTTATTTATTCTGCCGTCTTTTTACTATAAATAGTGTTTTTTAATTACCTAATAGATTTAAAATTTGTAAATTACTTCTGTTGTTTTATAACCCATTTTCAATTATTTCATTAGCTACAACTATCTGCCCAATTGCCACCCCCCCATCGTTAGAAGGTAATTCCTTATGGGTATAAACTTCAAAATTATTCTGTTTGAGATTACAGCATATTTTTTTAAGTAAAAAAGAATTTTGAAAAACTCCTCCGCTCAGTGCAACTCCGTTTATACCTGAGTCGTCTCTTATGCGTGTGCATATACTTACTGTTAAATTAACAATAGTATTTTGAAATTTCGATGCAATAATTGTAGCTGATACTCCTTTTTTTTTGTCTTTTATTGCATGGATAATTATTTCATAAGGCTCTATAATATACGTATCTCGCTTTATTACTTTATAAGTATATGATTCTTCAATATCCATTTCTGATATAGCTTCAAGCTCAATGGATGCCTGTCCTTCATAGGTAACTAAATCCACAATTCCAATTATGTTTGCCATAGCATCAAAAAGTCTGCCCATACTTGATGTCTCTGTACAATTAATGTTCAAATCTAAAATTTTTATTAGGTTAATAGCTTTATTACCATATAATTCAAAAATCATATCTTTAACTTCTTCTTCATTTCCATGTGCACTTAAAGACCTATAAATATAAGAAACTGCCATTCTCCAGGGTTCTTTAATAGCTTTTTCTCCTCCAGGCATTTTTATATAATCAAGATGAGCTACTCTTGTAAACTCAAGGCGGTCACAAATCAAGAATTCTCCACCCCATATTTTACCATCGCTGCCATAGCCAGTTCCATCAAAACAAACACCAATAGTTTTTTGCTCTAAATTATTTTCAAACATGTTACTAACTATATGGGCATGATGATGCTGCACCGCAATTTTTCGCAAATCATACTCTAGTGCATATTTAGTTGACATATATCCTGGATGCATATCATGTGCTATAAATTTTGGAGAAAAAGAAAATATTTTTTTAAAATGATCCACATTTTTTTTATAATGTTCATAGGTCTCTAAATTTTCTAAGTCACCATTGAATTGACTTAGAAACAGTGATCCTTCTTTACTGATACAAAAGGTATTCTTCATATTGGGACCACAAGCTAGAATATCTTTCATATTCCTTGCTTTAAAAGGTTCAGGTACATAACCCCTGGCCCTCCTTATGATTGTCTGCTGTTCAACTACAACCTTTAATACAGAATCATCAACTGGGACATGTATTTCACGGTTATGCATGAGAAAATAATCAACGATACCTGAAAGGCCCTTCCTTGCAGAACCGTCTTTATACTCTATAGGTAGACCATTAACATTTGCACTCGTCATAATAAGCACCTCAAGTCTTTTAGAAAACAATAAAATATGAACCGGAGTATATGGGAGCATTACTCCGATTGTTTTTTGATTAGGTGCAATATTTTGAGATAAATCATAACTATACTTTTGATTCAAAATAACAATAGGTTTTTTTATTCCAGTTAGTATTTCTTCTTCTAGCAGGTTTACTCTGCAATATTTTTTTACCGTTTCTATATCCTTTATCATAACTGCAAGTGGCTTAAATGGTCTTTTTTTTCTCTCTCTTAAGTTAATCACTGCAGCTTCATTGAGTCCATCACATGCTAAGTGAAACCCTCCTAGTCCTTTTATAGCAAATATTTCCCCTTCGCGAAGCTTATTTTGAGCAAAGCTTATTGGATCTTCTATATCCAATCTATTACCTTTATAATCCTCTATCCAAAGCTCTGGACCACACTCAGCGCAGGCATTTGGTTGTGCATGAAATCTCCTATTTATAGGATCTAAATATTCACTATTACATTCCCTGCACATTTTAAATTCACTCATTGTAGTTTTTTCTCTATCATAAGGTAATTCTTTAATTATAGAAAATCTAGGACCACAATTTGTACAATTAGTAAAAGAGTAACCATATCTCCTATTATTTGAATTTAATATATCTTCCTCGCAATCACTACAAGTAGCTATGTCTGGCGATATAAAAGTGATTTTACCTAAACTTTTTTCACTTTCTTTAATTTCGAAATTTGAATAATTTAATATTTTATCATCTTTTACAGTTATTTTTTCTATTAGAGCAAGAGGCGGAGGATTGTTTTTAAGACATTGCAGAAATTTATCTATATCTTCTGGAGTTCCCTCAACATCTATATAAACTCCTTCAGAGTTATTATTAACCCAGCCTTTTAATTTAAACTTTTTTGCTAACTTATATACAAAGGGACGGAAGCCTACACCTTGAACTATTCCCTTAACCACAATAAAACTTCTTTTTTTATCCATAATACACACCCTTCATATTTCTTTAAATTTTTAAAATTTACATCATCCCATTTATATGAACAACGCCTTTTACAGTTTACCCCTTCTATGCATATAATAATTATTAATTATTGTCCATAATTTTCATTTCGCTTCTATATACGAAATATGTTAAGGTTTGTTAGAGGGTATTTGTATTTTCTTAAATTATATTGTTCTGTCTTTAAAAATAATTATGTTTCTTTTCCCTCTTAAAATTGTCAGCATTTACGTATACAAAATATAAGGGGTGTACAAATGAACTTGAAACTTTTTTTTCATAAAAATAAAAAAACAGTCCCAAGTATAGATGAAGAACAAAGTTTTAATGTAGAATCTTTATTTCCCCATAATCGCAGTAATTTTATTGAAGCTAACAAAGGTTTTATTTATTTAACTACAAGTAAAATTTGCAAAAGACGGTTGATTTGGGAAAACGATGAAGAGCTTAGTATCGCACTGATTGCTTTTAACATAGCCTGTGACAAATATGATGAAACCAAAGGAAATTTTTATGGTTTTAGTAAAGTTATTATTAAAAATGCTTTAATAGATTTTTTCAGAAAAAATAAAATTTCTCCAAATTTAATATTTGATAACAATGAGGGCAATGTAAATTATTTAGATGAAAAAAATTCTATTAACAACTATAAAATTCAAATAGAAAATAAATTTAGGGTTGATGAAATAAATATATTTTCTGAAGAGTTATTAAAATATAAGATTAATTTCAATTCCCTAATTAATTTATCACCCTCTCACAAAGATACAAGAAATAATTTATTAAACGTTGCCTTTTTATGCACTATGAAAGAATCAATATTAATTCATTTAAAAACTAAACGAAAACTACCAGCTAAAGAAATAATAATGTTGACTGGCTCTAATAAAAAATTTATAGAAAAATGGCGGGTATATATAATTTCTTTAATACTAATACTTTCTAATCCAGAATATGTATATTTAAAATCCTATCTTAATATAAAAGAGGGCGAATTAAATGATTAAAACAGGTATTGTAATAAACATTATGAATAAAAAAGCTGGTATTATGACATCAAATGGAGAGTTTGTATATGTAAAAACCAGCAAAATATTGCCTAAGATTGGTGAAATACACACAGCAAAATTATGTAAAAGAAATTCATCTTTTTACAAATATGCAATAACTGCTGCTTCACTAATTTTTATTTCTTGTGTTAGTGCTTATTCCTACTATACCTCTGTTACAACTATAGTTCTTAGTATCAATCCATCTTTTTCTATTAAGGCCAATAGATGGAACAAAATTATCAGTTCTAAAGCTCTAGATTCAGATGGTAACTTAGTACTTAGCAACATTAAGTTAGCGAATAAATCTATAGATGACGGTCTTCAGCTTTTAGTTAAAGAATCTAAAACTAAAAATTATATAAATAACAAATATGTAAAGGATAAGAAAGTTATTACTGTTAATATTAAATCTAATATCGATAATTCTATAGATATTTCTAATTTTAAAAATATTATAGACAGTAATAAGTTAAATATTAAACTTATTGTCTCATCAGACAATAACAAAGACATAGATATTACAGCTAATAACAAAACTATAAATACTTTTGATTTTAATCCTAATAGTACCAAATATGATCATAATAATAAAAAATCAAATAAAAGAAGTCATCCCCTTAAAAAACCTTCATTAGATACTAATTCAATGGAGGATAAATCGTCTAATAGTAAACACGGCTCTAAAAATAACACCAAACATACTACCAATGAAGAAGATAAACTTAACAACGATGGCGAATCTGAAAACAAAAATCCTAATAATACTACTTCATCAATTATTGAAAAAACGGATACTTCAAATGTAATTGAAAATAAATTGCAGGATGAAGAGAACAAAAGTTCTGAAAATATAGAAACACCTAATGATGATGAATCGGAAAATCAATCTTATGAAATAAGGGAAAAGGACAGTGACCTTCACGATTCTGATAGTTCTGAAATTATAAAATAAGCTGTATTAAAATATCCAATGTGAAATTACCTCCATCTACTAATTCAATAGTAAATGGAGGCTTTTCATTTTCCAATTATTTTATCATCTGTACTCCCACACCATCATCCTTAAGTAAGATATTACCTATAAAAGGTTAACGGTGTCGTTAAACTATAGAGGTTGTACAACAAAATTAGACATCTCAATTCCTTCTGGTGACATTACATGTACAGAGCATCCTGTACATGGGTCAAATGAGTGTACTATTCTTAAAAGCTCTACTGGTTGCGTAGTATCTGCAACATGAGTTCCTATTAAAGCCTTTTCAATCGGTCCCACTTGTCCTGCATCATCCATTGGTGAAGCATTCCAACAAGTTGGCGTTACTATTTGGTATTTAGATATTTTTGAAGTTGCAACAGAAACCCAATGTCCGAGGGCTCCTCTTGGTGCCTCTGTTAAGCCTATTCCACTTCCTGAAGCTGGTGCAGAAAGATTTGTGAATGCACTTGCACCAGCTACTATTTGATTGAGCCATGTCTGCATGCTAGCTGCTATCTTAGCTGTTTCTGTATATCTAGCCATATGTCTATCCATGACTGATACTCCATTTTTATAATCTCCACTAATCCAAGTTCTTGCGAGGCTTCCTGCTTCATAAGGAGTACCATTGTATCTTGGGGCTTTAAGCCAGGTATAAGCTCCTGTTTTACCAAAGCTTGGAGTTGTTGTTTCACTTGCTGGGTTAACACCAGATGGTGATGTATACCAAGAATGTCCTACGTATTCTTTTATATTGGTAGCAGCAAAGCTTGATGCTACACCATTAGTTACTGTTCCAGCAGAGAAGAGCTTACTACCAGTTGCATTTGTATCAAATACTCCGTAGGATATTAAATTACCATATCCTTTACCTATGGTGTAATAATCACTATACGTTGTTGCTAATTTGTTTACATCAGTCTTATATGTATTTGTAATAAACGTTGTTATAGTATTTAAATAATTCCTAAAATTTGTTATATCCGTTGATGTTGGAATGGCAGTTACACCACCAGGAACTACGTTACCCACATGTGGTAACTTACCGCCAAAAATTGCTCCCATTTCATGTGCTTTTCGCCTAATAGATAAAGCCGTAACATAATTATTTATTAGAGTTTGGCTATCAGTTGCATTAAATTTAAAGTCTTGCGAATAACCAGGAGTCCATGGATTCATTTGTGGTCCCTGAACATAATCCATTAATGCCAGTTGATAAAAATGTAATATGTTACTAGATATAAAGTTAGCTCCTTGTATAAGGTTTCTTAAAAGCAGGGCTTGTAAATTTGGAGTAAATCCAGAAGCAGCTTCAACAGCCTTTGAGGATGCAATGGCATGGGATACCGGGCACACTCCACAAATTCTTTGTGTTAAAAATGCTGCATCCTTTGGTACTCTGCCTATAAGCATGTTTTCAAAGTCTCTAAATAAATTACCCGTAGCCTGCGCAGCTGTTACAATATTGCTGGCATCAAGCGTTACCGAAACCTTTAAATGTCCTTCAAGTCTGGTTATTGGATCTAATACTATAGTACTCATATGTTATCCTCCCTCGTATTTTTTAAATTAATTAATCGCGATTACTTAATAATGGATTAGTTGGGAATGTAGGATTTGAACATCCTATGCAAGGATAATTAACACCTATGCACCAAGCTTGTCCATTATTCCATTTCATTGATGGACATATATTTTGGCAACCTGGCCCCATGCATCCAAATGATTCGAAACATCCAGTTGCTGATCCTATTTGGCTAGCATCTCCATGGTCTCTTCTTGGGCACGCACCATGTACAGATTGAGCATAATATTTAGTAGGTCTGTTGTTTGTATCTATAGTAGGCTTGCCAACTAAAATCAGATCCAAAAGAGATTGAATTAAAACAGTAGGATGAACAGGACAGCCTGGTAAATTTACTACTGGGTTAGTAGTTTTTCCAGTTAATATAGTTTTAGCACTTTGGCATGCTGTAGTGTTTGCGCCTGTTGCCGAAACTCCACCAAATGAAGCACAAGTTCCTGCGGCTACTACATATTTTGCCATAGGCCCATATTTTAGAACAGCTTGTTGCATTGTTAATGCAGCTCCATTAACCTCTCCAATAATACAATAGTTACCGCTTGCACCAGTAGGTATTGCGCCCTCTATAACAAGTATAAATTGCCCTTTATACTGAGTTGCACTTTGGTCAAGGGTTTGCATTGCAAGATCGCCTGAAGCAGTCATAATTGTGCTGTTATATTTCATACTTATTTTATTTAAGAGCACATCATCAATAGTGGTTGGATTAGTTACATTTAAAGTGGAGATTGTACATCCAGAGCAGCCCGCACCTTGGATCCAAATTATTGGCGGATCTGTTTCTGCCGCAAGAACGGTGTTTACGTTTGCAAGATCAAATTCTATATTTAAAGCAACTCCTGCCGCAACAGACCACTTTAAAAAATCTCTTCTACTTATTTTCATAAATATCCCTCCTTAAATCTAAAAAAACTGTCGACGGTTTTCCTTTAACACTAATATACATGCAAAATATGTCGTTAGCATTGTTTACTCGTTAAGTTTTGTTAAGTTTCATTAAATTATCCATTAAATTCTTGGATTAAAGTCTCAAAAAAATATAGTTCAAGACTATGAAGTATGTCTTGAGCTATATTTATAAATCTTTAAATTCATGATTATAGTTATTATGTACTTTATTTTACTCTCCTAGCTGTTACAAAATCTTTTCTTCCCAAAGCTGTAATTTTAATAACATCTCCTGTATGAGGAGCATGAATATAATTATTATTTCCAATGTACATACCCATATGATGAGGATTAGCAAATGTTCCAAAGAACACCAAATCCCCTGGCTGAAGATTATCCCTTGATACTTGTACACCATTATTTATCTGATCAAAGGTTGTTCTTCCTATAGATATTCCAAAATGAGCATATACGTATTGTGTAAATCCTGAACAATCAAATCCTGAAGGTGAAGTTCCACCCCATAAATATGGTATACCAAGAAAGTTAGAAGCGTACGCTACTATTGCACCTTGTGATACACTTGTTGCACCCCTTGACGGTGTAAATGCAGGCACTGATTTTCTTGTTTCACTTATTTTTATTATACTCTTATTTACTGACATTTGAGGCTCAATTATCTGCTTTGCAGAGATATTTTTCTTGTTGTTTCGTTCAGCTATCAATTTATTTTGTGATTCTTTAGCAAGGATTTCCTTACTCTTTAATTCAGCTATTAATTTGCTTTGTGACTCTTTAGTAACCATTATCTTATCTATTTTCTGCTTGTTTTCTACTTGCAAGCTCTGCAATACTTCCCTTGTCTTACTTAAACTTTGCTGTTTTTTACTTAATTCCTTTTGGGCTGCTTCAAATCTACCCACTACTTTTTTATCAAATTCTATAACAGTTTTTACGTCATCAACTCTTGATACAAAATCTCCAAAACTTTCTGAATCCAGTACAATACTCATATACCCATCGAATCCATTTATGTACATGGCTCTCATTCTACTATTATATAATTCTTGTTCCTTCTGTGTGTCCTTTTCAACCATCTTAACCTGCGCTGCGGCACTTTCCATTGCCTTTTTAGTTACAGATATTTTTCCTTTATTCTCTTCTGTTTTAGTCATAATTTTTTCGATTTCATTATCGAACTCTTCTATTTTCGTTTCAACTTCGTCCCTCTGGTTTTGAATTTTCGTTAGTGAATCTTTCTGCTGTTGTAACTTCTCATTTACTGGTGCCGCTAATGCAGATACATTTGAAGTTAAAATTAAAGTTATTACAACTGCGAGGTTTCTCAGGACCCTCTTCATTTTTACATCTCCTTTATTTGTTTATAATTTATAAAACACAAAATAAATATATCAGAAACTTATGTGTTTATTATGAAGATTATCAAAATGTACACATTTTAAAAAAGTCATATCAAAAAAAGAAGTACTATCTTCTCTTTTGACATGACTTATAAAATAACAATGCTACCCTAATTGTTAAGATATAGGATTAAATAATTTAGAGTTATCATCCACACAAAGATTTATTAGTATAATTATTAGTATTAAATATCTGTTTATTTTAAACTTTCTCATAATAAATACTCTCCTACCTTCTTTGATTATCATATTAATATTTTTACCATATACCGCAAGAACTAACCCGTTTTTTTAATATGATTTTAATCTAACACGTATATAATATAACTATAGATTAAATTGAAGGAGGTAAAAATTAACAACATTAAACTAATTTTTATACGAAAGTGAGTGAAATTTATGATATTAATATTACAATCAATAATCATGGGTATAGTTGAAGGCATAACAGAATTTCTTCCAATTTCATCAACTGGCCATATGATCATAGTGGGTCATTTTATTAACTTTACCGGTGACTTTGCTACTTTATTTGAAATTGTTATTCAGCTAGGGGCAATTCTTGCAATCATAGTTCTTTATCGGAATAAGTTATGGGATTCCCTAAAAAATCTAACTCCTGGCAATTCAGGATTTAAGCTTTGGTCTAATATAATTGTAGCATTTCTACCATCAGCGATATTGGGATTTGCATTACATAAGAAGATAGAGGCAACTTTGTTTGGACCAATTCCTGTACTTGCCGCATTGATAGTTGGTGGTATTTTAATGATATTAGTTGAAAACAAATTCAGGAACAAAGATGTAATTGGAAGTGTTGATAGTATCATTCTACCCCAAGCTCTTCTAATAGGATGTTTTCAGTGTCTTGCACTGTGGCCTGGTATGTCCAGATCAGCCTCAACAATAATGGGAGCCTGGATCGTTGGTTTAAATAGTGTAGCAGCAGCTGAGTTTTCCTTTTTTCTTGCAATACCTACGATGATTGGAGCAACAGCTCTAACATTATTTAAAGCTAAAATGGCACTTACTGCAATACAGATTGTATCGTTAATAATAGGATTTGTTGTGTCATTTATAGTAGCTATTATAGTTGTAGATAAATTTATAAACTTCTTAAAGAAGAAACGTATGAGAGTATTTGCAGTATATAGAATAGGTGTCGGTGTATTTTTGCTAGTACTTGTATTTATGAACGTTTTAAAATAATTGTTATTATTTTGCTGCCGAAACAATTATAATAACTAAAGGTATTGGAGAATTCACTAAGAGTGTGGAGAATTTAGTATACAGTTCAGGATTAATAATTTATTTCTTCTTATTTCTTCATATTTCCTCCACAATTACAGATTATAATTTAATTATATTAAGAGAGTAAATATAAACTTTAACAAGGAGGTTATATATATGTTTTGTAATGAATTTATAGGTTCTGGATATGGCATGGGAGGTGGAATGTTTATAATGATGGGCTTTGGATTTTTAATATTTTTAGCATTAATTTTTTTAGCTTTCAAATTAATGAAAGTTAATTCGCCTTCACCTTCCTCATCAAATAATTCTGCATTAAATATACTAAATGAAAGGTATGCTAAAGGAGAAATAGATGAGGAAGAATATACTAAAAAGAAAATAATTCTAAATCAAAAAAACTAGGGTGTATGCCCTAGTTTTTCTAATACTGTATTGATTAAATTAATTAATAGGGTAAACTATAAATAATACATTAACGTACTGGAGTGAAATAAATGACTGAAAAATTTAAGATTTTAGTAGTTGACGATGAACAGAAAGTTTTGAATGTAATTAAAGCTTATTTAACCAAAGAAGGCTTTGAAGTTTTGACTTCCATTGATGGAGAAGACGCTTTAAACATATTTAATAATCAACCAATACATTTGATCATATTAGATTTAATGCTCCCTAAAATATCTGGCGAAGAAGTTTGTAGCAGCATTAGAGCTACCTCCTCTGTGCCAATTATTATGCTCACAGCAAAGAGTGAAGAAGATAATAAAATAGACGGGCTTGCTATTGGAGCTGATGATTACATAACCAAACCATTCAGCAATCGAGAACTAGTTAGTAGAGTTAAAGCTATTATAAGGCGAGCTTATCGAGATAATAAGCCACTTGCCGAACTATTAATTATAAATAACGGTGATTTAGAAATAAATATTGAGAAATTGATAATTAAAAAACAAGGCAAAATTATTACTTTAACTTCTAATGAGTTTAAAATCTTAATTGCGCTTTTAATTAACCCAGGGCAAGTATTTTCAAGAGAGCAATTAGTTAATAAGGCTTTTGGTATAGACTATGATGGATTTGATCGAACTGTAGATGCTCATATTAAAAATATTAGATCTAAAATAGAAGATGATCCTAAACATCCAAAATATATAATTTCAATATATGGAATGGGTTATAAATTTCAAGGTTAATTATTAAAACAGTAAACAATAGTGAAGCTATGAGGTGGTTTAAATGAAAATATCCTTAACAAAAAAATTATCTATTGGTTTTGTTCTAACAGCATTTATATCTATATTAATTGCAGGTTTAGTTTCAAATTATATGATTAATAAAAAATTTAATACTTACTTAATTGATGAACACAAAACAAAAGTAGATAAAATTGCAACTCTAATAGAGGGCTTATACAATTATAAAACAGGCTTTTCAAATAGTAATAAATCAGAAATACTAAGATATTCAAATGCAGAAGAATTGTATATTGAAGTGAAAAATTCAATGGGCGTTGTTGTTTTCACCTCAGGTAGTTCAAACTTACAAAACAAAACAATGATGGGTTCAATGATGAATTCAATGATGAATAATTTTTCTTCAATAAAACCTGGACAATACGCTGAAGATAATTATCCATTAATCAAAAACAATAAAAAAATAGGAACTATAGTCTTTGGATATTACGGTACCTCTTTTCTAAATTCAGGAGCACTCACTTTCAAAACTACCTTAAATCACTCTTTTTTTCTTTCAATTTTTATAGCTTTAATTTTCGCATTAATAATTAGTATCCTTCTATCAAAACAAATATCGTCACCTTTAACAAAGATAATGAATACCGCCAATAAAATACGCAACGGAGATTTAGGTGCTAGATCAGCCGTTTTATCTAAAACCAAAGAAATAGATGCTTTAAATGTCTCAATAAATTATCTTGCCCAGACCCTGCAAGTCCAAGAACTTCTTAGAAAGCGATTAACTTCTGATATGGCTCATGAGCTTAGGACCCCTCTAACCAATTTAAAATCACACATAGAAGCATTGCTAGATAAAGTTTGGGATCCAACCGAGGAGATGCTTACAAGTTTTTATGAAGAAATACAAAGATTAATAAAATTAGTTGAAGGCCTTGGTGACATAGCAAAGTTAGAACAAACAAATCTAAATTTAAATAAATCAAAATTCAACTTATCATTAGAACTTCAAAAAATAATAACCTCTTTTGAACTTTTATATAAAAATTCAGATTTGAAAATTTCTTCAAACTTAAGACCAAATGTGGAAGTATTAATGGATAAAGATAAATTAAAACAAATAATGTATAATCTGCTTTCAAATTCACTCAAATATTCAAAAACAAAGGGAGAAGTTTTATTAACTCTAAAATGTGAAAATGATATCATTGTTATTGAGGTAAAGGATAATGGAATAGGAATTTCAAAAAAAGATATCTCCTTCATCTTTGAAAGATTTTACAGAAGTGACGAATCTCGCGATAAAAATACCGGTGGCGCAGGCATAGGTCTAACTATTGTAAAAGCTATTGTTAAATCTCATAAAGGTAAAATTAATGTCACTAGCACATTAGGCGAGGGAAGTACTTTCACTCTAATGTTTCCTAAATCAACATTAAATCCAGATAAATAATTTATTTAGATTTAATGTTTTTTATTTTACATACAATATTTATCATTACTTGTTTTTTATAATTTATCAGCCAAATATGTTTATTTTAGAAATACAAATTTCTTTATAAAATCTACACATCTTTTTTATATAATTTAAATTATAGGTCTATATTCATAGAATTAAAATAACAATCTTATTATTCATGAAACTTTAAAGATAAAAATTCGTTAATACAACATTAAATATTATATTAAAAACTTTTAGGAGGTAATAAGGTGAGTGCTAAAAAAGAAAGGTTAAAAGTCTTCGATATGACGTGTACATCATGTGAATCAAGAGTAGAAAGAGCAGTTACAAACTTATACGGTGTTAAAAATGCTTCTGCAAGCTTCAAAAATCAATCTCTAACTATAGAATATGATACAGATCTGTGTAATTACGAAAAAATCAGAACTGCTATAAACGCAGCTGGTTATAGTACGGAGAGTTCAAATAACTACAAACTAGCAGGTGTATTTATAATCGTAGCAGCAATTATATTAATTGGAAATTCATCAGGTGGAATTGATATGACCTCTAAATTAAGCGGTGCTACATACTTTGTTCTATTTATTGTTGGGGTCCTTACCTCAATACATTGCGTGGGTATGTGTGGTGGAATAATGCTATCACAAACTATAAATAAAAATAGCAAAAGTAAATTTGATTCCATCAAACCTGCACTTTTATACAATTTGGGTAGAGTTCTATCTTATACAATAATTGGTGGAATAGTAGGTGCTCTTGGTTCAGTGCTTTCACTATCAATATCCACAAAGGCTGGGCTTCAAATATTTGCTGGTGTTTTTATGATAATAATGGGACTTAATATGAGTGGATATAGCCTCTTTAGAAAGTTTAATATAAAACTTCCCTGGTCTGCTTGCTCGCTTAAGAAAAAACCAAAAACTCCTTTTTTAATTGGTGTTCTAAATGGACTTATGCCCTGTGGACCCCTTCAGACAATGCAACTATATGCTTTAGGAACTGGAAGTGCTTTTAATGGCGCCTTATCTATGCTACTATTTTCTCTCGGCACAGTACCTTTAATGTTGACCTTTGGAGCATTATCAGGTCTCATTACTAAAGGATATACAAAAACCCTTTTAAGATTTAGTGGAATACTAGTTGTAGTTTTGGGTATTGTAATGGGCACTAGGGGACTAGCATTAGCTGGTTTAAACGTGCCATCTACAGCTACATTAACTGCTAGTTTATCTGGTAATAAAACATCAGCTTCACCTGCTGCTAAGGCAACTATAGAAAATGGAGTTCAAATAATTAGAATGACAGCAGATGGTGCAGGTTATACTCCAAACGGCCTATATGTTCAGAAAAATATGCCTGTAAAATGGATAATTGAAGGCAAAGCATTAAACTCCTGCAATGGACAAATTATTGTGCCTTCCTTAAATATTCAAAAAAACTTACAGTCAGGTGAAAATGTAATTGAATTTACACCAAAGGACAAAGATATAGATTTCAGCTGTGGAATGGGCATGATCCGAGGTATTATTAAAGTGGTTGATAATGTTGCTTCTATAGATACCTCAAAACCTGATTCCTCTGTGCCAGCTCCATCCAGCGGAATGCCTGGTTGTAATATGGGTAACACAACTGCTGCACCCTCTGCCCCTGAAAAGCCAAGTATTTATGGCACGGATTTGAGTAAAGTTGAAACCAGCAGATTGATCCAAAAGGCTGTAATTTCCGGAAGTAGCCAAGCTCTTTCAATTAAAGGTACAGGATATGAATTTGAACCATTGATCGTAATTGCAACTAAAAATGTTAATACAATTTTAAGCTTTGATTTAAGTAAATTTGACAATCCAGATGGAACCTTTGAAATAGCAACACCAGGAGCTGGTAACAATCTAACCACTTTCAAAGGTAAAAAAGGAAATATTAAAGTAAAAACTACCTTTACTGCAAGTGGTATATATCCAATTATAAAAGATGGCAATATTGTAGGTGGCGTTGTTATTGTAGATGATTTGAAAAATGCAGATTTAGAAAAGATTAGAAAAGATTATATCGGTGGTTAATTTTTATAATTTAATTTTAAATAGCATGAAGTCTCCTCATATAATAAATAAAAGGTCCAAACACTATATTTTATATAGCATTTGGACCTTTTACATGTTACAACTTCACTATTTAAACTAAGCTTTTTCTATTTTTGCAACTTCATATCCCGCATCATCAATAGCTGCCTTGATAGCCTCATCGGCAATTTCTTCACTTATTTCAACAGTAGCAAGTTTTTTATCAAGACTTACGTCCACGTCTTTTGCACCAATTTCCTTAAGTGCCTCCACAACATGATTAACACAATGTCCACAACTCATACCCTCTATTAATATTTTCTTTTTCATCTTTATTTCTCCTTTTGACTTTTATTTTTTCTTAGATTTTTACTTTAAATTTATCTTAATGGCTTAAAGCCTTTTAAGCGTAATGCATTTGTTAAAACTGAAACTGAACTTAAACTCATGGCAAGGGCCGCTATAATAGGATTTAAAAGCGGACCACCAAACAAATGTAGAATTCCCATTGCAACTGGTATCCCAAGAATATTATACCCAAACGCCCAGAATAAATTTTGTTTAATATTCGTTATAGTTTTCTTACTTAATTGAATTGCTGTAGGTACATCCATTAAATCACTTCTCATAAGTACAATATCCGAAGACTCCATAGCAACGTCCGTCCCTGATCCTATAGCAATGCCAATATCAGCCTGTGCAAGTGCTGGTGCATCGTTAATCCCATCCCCAACCATAGCTACCTTTCTACCTTCTGCCTGAAGTTTTTTAACTTCATTAGCTTTATCTTCTGGTAATACCTCGGCGAGTATTCTATCAATACCAACCTGTTTTGCAATAGCTTCTGCTGTCCTTTTATTATCACCCGTTATCATTGCAACTTCTATGCCCATGCTATGAAGTCTTTCTATTGCTTTTTTACTATTTTCTTTTACGGTGTCTGCTACTGCAATAATACCACTTAATCTGCCATTAATAGCAACAAACATAGGTGTTTTTCCTTCACTTGCAAGTTTATCTGCTGCTGTCTCTAAATTTTCTAAAGATATATGGCTTTCATCCATAAGTCTTTTATTTCCTAGTAATGTTTTATTGTTATCAATAACCACCTCAATACCCAGACCTGGAATAGCCTTGAATCCTGTTGATTCTTTTAACTCCAAATGCCTTTCCCTAGCCTCTTTAACAATAGCTTCGCCAAGTGGATGTTCAGAACCTTTTTCTGCAGAGGCTGCTAATTGGATCAAATAATCACCATCTATACCTTTTTCAGTAACTATATTTGTTACCTTTGGTTTTCCTTCGGTAAGAGTTCCAGTTTTATCAAATACAATAGTTTGAATTTTATGCGCAGTTTCAAGGGCAGTACCGCTTTTTATAAGTACTCCATACTCTGCTCCTTTTCCTGTTCCGACCATTATAGCTGTTGGTGTTGCAAGTCCTAGAGCGCATGGACACGCAATTACAAGCACTGAGATAAAGATTGTTAATGAAAAAACTCCCGTTTGACCAGCTATTAGCCAAGACAATGATGATATGAGCGCAAGGCCTATAACTACAGGAACAAAGTAACCAGATATAATATCTGCCATCTTAGCTATTGGTGCTTTTGAACCTTGAGCATTTTCAACTAATGTAATAATTTGTGCAAGGGCCGTATCTTTACCTACCTTAGTTGCTTTAAACTTAATAGAACCATTTTTATTTATACTTGCTCCAATTATTTTATGCCCAATGATCTTTTCCACTGGCATACTCTCACCAGTTAGCATTGACTCATCTACAGATGTAGTTCCAAAAACAACTTCACCATCTACAGGCATTTTTTCTCCTGGCCTCACAACAACTATATCTCCAACTTCTACTTCATCAATTGGAATCTCAACTTCCTTATCTTCACGAATTATAATTGCAGTTTTAGGCGCAAGACCCATAAGTTTTTTTATTGCTTCAGAAGTTTTCCCCTTAGTTACTGATTCCAAGTACTTTCCAAGAGTTATAAGTGTTAAAATTATACCTGCTGATTCAAAATACATCTCGTAGCCTGTATTACCAATAAATATTTCATATACTGCAAATATACTGTATAGAAATGCAGCTGATGCTCCCATTGATATCAACGAATCCATATTAGGACTTAGCCTAAATAAAGATTTAAATCCAACACTAAAGTATCTTCTACCTGTATACATTATTGGAAAAACAAGTATTAATTGTAGTGCAGCAAATTCCTTTAGATGCATCATTGGATCGATAACACTCGGTAACATCATATTTAGCTTCACAGCGATCATTGGCACCATTGCAACTAACAATAATGGCACCCCAAAGATAGCAGATATTAAAAATCTATTCCATAGAGCTTTTATCTCTTTTTCTTTTTTTTCTTTATCCAAGTCCACATTGCTTTCTTCCTCGAGTGCCGTATATCCGCCTTTTGCTATTGCCTTCTTTATATCATTCGTTTTAACTAATGATGGCTCAAAAGAAACTGTTAATTTTTCAGTAGCAAAGTTAACATTTGATTCTATTACTCCATTAAGTTTTCTAGTTATTCTTTCTATATTCTTCGCACAGGATGCACAGGTCATTCCTTCTAGCTTTAATGTTTTATTAGTAGTTTCAACTACTATTTTGTATCCAGCCTTTTCAACTGCATTTTGTATATCGGATAATTTAATCAATGAATCATCATAAGTTATATTTAATTTTTCTGTAGCAATATTTACACTTGCATCAGAAACACCTGCTAATTTTTTTGTTACTCTTTCCACGGCCTTTGCACATGAAGCGCAAGTCATACCTTCAACTTTTAGTATTTTATTTTCCATATTACGTTCCTCCTTATATTATTTGTTATCAATTAATTTACTAAGCAGTTCCATTATTTCATCAACTTTTTCTTCACCTGTATTATTAATAAATGCATCTTTTACGCAATGATTAAGATGTTGTTTCAAAATCAGCATATTTGCTTTTTTAAGCAATGACTGAACAGCGATGATTTGATTCGATATATCAATACAATACCTACCTTCATCTAGCATCTTTATTATTCCTTCGATTTGACCTTTTGATGTCTTAAGCGATTGAACCGCTTGCACTTTATCTTTATTCATTCAAATTCCCTCTTTCTTTATATTTATAAAAGCAAAATCATTTAATTTTATACCCTTCCCCATAGGGGGGAGGATGTAAAATAAAAAATATTAATTAATAATATTTTATCTTTAATTATATTTTAACACTTAATTATGTAGATTATATGAAGAAACCCTTATCTCAAAATAAAAAATAATCTTATGGAATAGACACTTTTCAAAGTTGTCTACTCTATAAGATATCTTTCAATATTCTCTTTTAAGTTATCTTTACCGTACTAGTAAAGATATTACCTAAGAAATCCCCTATTAAATTCTGACAAACTACTTTTCTATACTCAGCTGTAGACCTCTGATCGTCTATTGGTGTTATAATTTTAAAATACTCCTCCTCTATTTCCGCAAGTATACTGCTAAGCTCTTTCTTATTAAGCCCCTTTAGCCTGTCTTCCAAATGTTTTGACCGCACAATAGTTGGTCCTACTGCTCCAAAGGCCATTCTCACATCCTTTATCTTCTCATCTTCCAAGGTATAAAATCCTATAAAAGATGCCTTTGAAAGAGCTGTGGATTTTCTTGTGCCTACTTTCTTATAGTAAAATGAGCTGAAAATATTTAGAGGAATTTTCAGCTCAATTAAAAGCTCCCCTTTTAACAAATCTTTTTTCCCTGGTCCTAGGATAAAATCTTTCAATTCTATTTCTCGCATGTTACCAAGGCTTTCGATTATTAATGTACAATCTAAATCATATAAAAGTGGAAATATATCTCCTGCTGGAGACGCATTACATATGTTCCCCCCTATAGTTGCAATGTTTCTAATAGCTGGGGATGCCATAGATAATATTACTTCTTTAAAGTACAAAGGCATTAATATGTTTTCTCGTAATTCAGTAAGCGTGCAGGCAGCTCCAATAGATAAGCATTTCTCGTCTACTCTAATATTTTTGAGCTCTTGCAAGTGACTTATGAATATTACATCACTATTAAAATAAGGTAAGCACCCAGACCATTTTTTTCTTTTTACCATTAAATCTGTGCTGCCTGCTATAATTATGCATTGCCTGTTATTTAAAAATTCTAATGCTTCTTCCTTACTTTTTGGTGCAAAAGCATCTACCATAAACCTTTCCCCCTTTCCGACGCTAGAGAAATGGCTTCTACAATCATATTATATCCTGTACATCTACATAAATTTCCTGATACTCCTTCTCTTATATCTCCTTCAGTAGGCCTTGGTTTTTTACTTAATAAGGCTTCTGTTGCCATTACCATCCCCGGTATACAAAATCCACATTGTACGGCACCTACTTCCTCAAAGGATTGTTTCACTATTTCATATTTAGGAATTTCTCTGTATCCATCAATGGTAATAATTTTTGACCCTTCAAGGGTTCCTATAGGAACAATGCAAGAATTTATGAGTTTTCCATCAATAATTACAGAACATGCACCACATTCCCCTTCACCACAGCCTTCTTTAACTCCAATAAATTTAAAATCCTCTCTTAAAACATCTATTAGTCTTTTAATAGGCTCTGTTTCAATAGAAACCTCTTTATAATTCAAATTAAAATTTATTCTAGTTTTTATTTGACATCACCTCCATTAAATATTCAGGTGTTACAGGAATTTTATTTACATAATGTCCTATTGCATTTTGTACAGCAAGCGCATAAGCCGCTGCCGCTCCTATTAGTGTAGTTTCACCTACCCCCTTAGCTCCAAAAGGACCATCTATATATGGGTTATTTACAATCTTACTTTGTATTTTAGGGAAATCCATAGCAGTAGGAATAACATAATCCGTATTAGTTCTTTGAAGTAATCGTCCATCTTTATGCTGCATAACCTCCATACTCGCATATCCAAGCCCCTGCAGCATTCCGCCTTCTATTTGTCCACGTACAATGAGTTCGTCTATTGCCTCTCCTATATCAAAAACTGCATAAATATCAGTAACAGAAACCTCATAAGTTATAGGATTAACTTCAACCTCTATAATATTAGCTCCCCAAGCATAAGTATTATAAGCGTCTCCCTGAAATTTTTCATCGTCCCAAACGAATCCCTCTGGATGTTTATATTGTTTTAATATTTCGAGCTCAATATAATCATTTATGAATTCTTTCATTTCTATAGCTGCATCTTGCAAAAGTTTTCCGACAATAGTGACAGTCCTTGATGCTACTGTAGGCCCTGAATCTGGCACTTTACTAGTGTCTGGGTTTTTAAAAATAACTCTATTAATAGGTATTTCTAATGTATACGCTACTATTTTTTTTAATGTAGTCAAAGCCCCCTGACCCATTTCAACATTAGAAATAAGAATTTCCACAGTTTTATCCACATGTTTTAAAAGTTTAACCTCAGCCTTTATAATATCCTTTTCTCCACTACCAGTGAATCCACATCCATGAAAAAAAAGAGAACATCCTATCCCTTTTAAGATTCCATTTTGCTTTGGAGCAATTATCTTCTTTTTATAATCTGACATATTCTCAATTGTTTCTATTATCTCAGGTAACATTATATGTTCTCGAAGAACACCACCAGTGGATGAAGTGTCCCCCTGCTTTAGAATATTTAACTTTCTAAACTCCAAGGCATTTATGCCAAGCTCCTTTGATATATAATCCATGTGCATCTCCAGGGCAAAGAATGCTTGTGGAGCACCAAACCCTCTAAATCCGCCACTTGGAACTTTATTAGTCGCAAGTGCCACACCACTTATTTCCATATTTTTTACGTTATACACACCGGTTGCTGCAAACATGGTTCTTTGAAGAACTATACTTGAAAGTCCTGAATATGCTCCTCCATCAATTTTTATATCTACATCCATGCCTAATATTTTATTATCAAAACTTATATAACTTTTTATCTTTATAATTGATGGGTGCCTTTTTGATGTCACTTCTATATCCTCAGCTCTATCAAAAATTAATCTAATAGGTTTCCTAATCTTTAAGGCTGCCACTGCTGCCTGCCCAGCTATTAATGAAGGATACTCCTCCTTTCCACCGAAACCTCCACCCGTAGTAGTTTGAATTACTTGAACTCTATCTTTATCAAATCCCAATACTTCAACCACTGCATCCTTAATAAAATATGGACATTGCATAGAACCCCAAATCTTAATTTTATCATTAGCGTATGCTGCCACTACTCCTTGAGTTTCTAAATATATATGTTCTTGATACCCCGTGCTATATTCTTTTTCATATACTCTTATGTCACTCTTTTCAACTTCCTCTAGATTTCCCTTGCTTAAGTCATACTTGGCATATGCATTGTTTTCTCCAAATATAGGTGCCCTAGTATTCTCTAAAGCTTCCTCAATACTGAAAATAGGATTAATTTCCTCATACAAAACTTTAATATTTAATAATATATTTAATATTTCTTCTCTACCCGGGCCTACTACTAGTAAAATAGGTTCACCTATATAATTAACCTCATCTTCCGCAAAAAAAGGCATATCGTAAAACACTATTTTAACTCTATTCCTTCCCGGAACATCACTTCTATCTACAATATAATAACCATTTGGAAGTTGTGGAATATCGATAGAGATAATCTTAGCCCTTGCTTTAGTGGATCTAAAAGTCCTAGCATAAAGCATATCTTCAAACTCAATATCTGCTAAATACTTTGCCTGGCCCCCTATTTTCTCTGCAGCATCAACTCTCTTAACGGGTTTCCCTATTTTTTCATTCATACTGATGCATCCCCCTTAAGTGCCATCAATATTTTTTCAGGGGTTATAGGAAGCGTTCTGATTCTTACACCAGTAGCATTATATATTGCATTAGCAATCGCTGCCGGTGGTGTATCGATTCCTATTTCACCTACTGATTTTGCTCCATACGGGCCTGTAGGTTCGTAACTTTCTGCAAATTCTACTGTTATCTTGTTAATCTCTTTCCTTGTAGGAATTGTATATTGCATTAAACTATTTGTTAAAAGCCTGCCACTTGCACTATATTTAACATCTTCAAAAAGAGCCATTCCAATTCCTTGAACTAACCCCCCCTCCACTTGTATTTTTGCAAGGTTAGGATTTATGGTAGTTCCACAGTCTACTATTCCTACATAATCTAGAAGCTTTATTTTTCCTGTTTCTAAATCCACCTCTACCTCAGCAAAACCTGCCATATATGGTGGAGGTGACTTTGTGCCTACATAAGACGAAGATGCGATTAACTGTTTTTGATCATATTTGTAATACAATTGTTCGCATAATTCTTTAAGAGATATTTTCTCTTTAGTCTCCAGTGACTTTATAAATTTTCCATCAAAGACAACTTGATTTTGCAATGAATCTAACCTTTTAGCCCCTTCTTCTTCTATCATTTCTTTCATTTTCTCTGCAGTTTTTTTAACTGAATGCCCTGAAATATATGTAGTACTAGAAGCATAGGCACCACAATCAAAAGGAGTAAGGTCCGTATCTGAGGAGTGAACAATTATTTTTTGTGTATCTACTCCTAGAGTTTCGGCAGCTATTTGAGCAAGTATTGTATCACTTCCTGTACCTATGTCTGTGGCACCTACAAGTAAATTAAAGAACCCTTCATCGTTAAGCTTTAAAATAGCAGAACCCATATCCATATAAGGAATTCCAGAGCCCTGCATAGCTATTGCCATTCCAACTCCACGAACAGTGTTTTTGTCTATTTGGTTTCTTGGATATTTATATTTCCATCTCATAAGTTCCGTGCCACGCCTTATGCAATAATCTAATTTACAACTTTCAATAGACATCTCTATGCCCTCGCCACCTTCTCCCATAATCTTAAATATTGGCGAGGTTTCACCTTGGACAATCATATTTTTTTCTCTAAGTTTTATAGGATCCATTCCTAATTTTTCTGCTAGTTCATCCATAGAAGATTCTAATGCAAAGTTTCCCTGAACAGCTCCATATCCTCTAAATGCACCAGCTGGTGTATGATTTGTGTACATAACCTTTCCAGAAAAATGAACAGAATCCACCTTATTGTATAATGGGAGAGTTTTAGATGCGGCAACCATAAATACCGTAAGTGCGTGTTCACCATAAGCCCCTGTGTCTGATAAAATTTGCATATCGATAGCTTTTAGATTTCCATCTTTATCACTACCCAGAGTAACGTCAAGTCTCATAGCATGTCTGCAATAAGTAGCCTCAAATACTTCTTTCCTTGTATATATAAGCTTTGATGGCTTTCTTGTTTTTAAAGTAACCGCCGCTACCAAGAATTCCCCATGGATAGCTTGTTTACCGCCATAAGCTCCTCCTACTCTAGGTTTTATGACTCTAATTTTGCCAGCGGTCATTCCAAAAGCTTCTGCAATTATTCTTCTCATATGAAAAGGTGTTTGGGTAGATGATATGATATTAAGCCTTCCCTGAATGTCAATATGCGCAAAGGATGATTGAGGCTCCATGGCAACATGGGCTTGAGCCTTCGTATAATACTTTCCTTTAACAACTACGTCACATTTTCTTAGAGCTTCTTGAATATTTCCAACATTCATTTCATAAGTACAAGCGATGTTCTTGGCTGGCTCAAAACCCATGGGGAACATTGAATGGCACTCTGGCTCTGGATGCACCATTGAAGTATTATTTTCTGCATTTTCAAAGTCTAATACAGGCTCTAAAACTTCATATTCTACTTCTATAAGTTCTAAAGCTTGTAGTGCAATTTTTTCAGTTATTGCTGCGACTACTGCCACTTCATCTCCTATATAACGTACATACTCATCTAGTATAAATTTATCATGTGGAGATGGCTCTGGATATCCTTGTCCTGCCCTTGTTACTATGTTTCGTGGTACATCTTTATAAGTTAAAACGCATTCGACACCTGGCATATTAAAAGCTTTTTCTGTATTTATATCAATAATTTTTGCAAAGTGATGAGGACTTCTTAATACCTTTATAACTAAGGCATTATTCATGGCAAGATCATTAGTATAAGCTGGTGCTCCCATAATAAGCCCTAACCCATCTGCTTTAGTTACAGATTTATTAACTTCCTTCATCTTTTCACCTCCAAGTATTTATTAATAGCTCGCAGGTGTCCTACATACCCCGAGCATCTACATAAATTTCCTACCAAATAGTGTTTTATATCATCCTCTGTAGGATTTTGGAGCTCTTTTGTCATACCTAAAATAGTTAAAGCAAAACCTGGGCTACAATATCCACATTGCTCTACCCCTTCAGATACTAAAAATTCTGCTATCTCTATTGCTTCCTTTTGCACACCCTCTATTGTAGTTATGTTATGTCCCTCAGCTTTTGCTGCATAATAGGAACATGAAGGAATAGGGTACCCATCAAGAAGAACTGTACATACACCACAAGAACCGGTATCACAAGCTCTTTTGACGCTTACAAGTCCAATCTTTCTTAGCATATCTAATAACATCTCATCAGCTTCAATATCTATGTTTCTTTGACCTCCATTAATAGTTACAAAGATTTTCACTTCGTCACCTCTATTAATGCCCTTTTTACAAGCACGATGCAAAGCTCTTTTCTATATTTCTTTGATGCTCTTAAATCTGTGGCAAATGTAACTTCCTTTGAAGCTATTTCTCCAACTTTTTCTAAATCACATTCATCACCCATGGATGATTCCATATAAATCATGGCTTTCGTAGCTAAAACCCCAACACCTGGTCTTGCACCAACTACAATGTTGTATTTATCATTTTTTCTACAAACAGCTACATTAATCATAGAAAAATCAGCACTAGTATTTTTCATAGTTTGAAAGGATGCTATTCTTTCATCTTTCTTAATAATGATTTTTTCTAATATATCTTTGTCGTTATTTTTTTCTTTTAAAAAATATTCTAGGTAGATCTTCCCTCTTTTATGCAGTACTACGCTACAATCCAAGACTAATAAAGTAGTAATTAAATCAGAGAACCCATATCTTCCATATATAGTACCCCCCACTGTAACTATATTTCTCATTTGTACTCCCATAAGGTCCTTTACAGTTTTAGGTATCACTCCACCATAATAATTCTTTAGAATCTCACTTTTCTCTAGCTGCCTAAAAGTAGTTGCAGCACCAATTTCTATTGTATTTCTTTTTTCAATTATAAAATCAAGTCCTGTATTACACATATCTATAGCTAAATCAACATGTTTTTTCCCTAGTCTTATATATGCGCCACCTCCAATTACTACTGATCTTGGCGTTGAACTTAATAAATCATAAGCCTCTTCAACAGTACTGGGTTTTTCATATCTATCTATTATCAACTTATACCTCCCCATTGATAAGAACAATTGAAAACACTCAACTATCAACTGTCCAGTCTCAATTTCCAACTGTAAATTTTCAACTATAACTTATAACTAAAACACTCCACTAATGGCATTTACAGGACATCTTTTTTCGCAAAGTCCACAACCAAAGCATGCTTTTACATCTACCTTGGCTTTCTTGTTAACTTTAATAGCAAAATATGGGCATATTCGCGCGCAAAGGCTACACCCTATGCATCTTTTTAACTCTATTTTAGGATATCTAGGCTTAAAATTCACTTTCCCCTTTTCTAATTTTGCAGTAATAACTTCTTTTACACTATTGAAACCATAATACTCAAGAGTTTTTGGTAAATCTCCAATAATCTTTTCATATAAATCCTTACCTTTAATCATTGCTGAGGAAAGCAACTGCACAGCATCTGCTCCTGCAAGTAAAAATTCTATAACATCTTTCGCACTAGACACTCCACCTACCCCAATAACCGTAAAATCTGGAACAGCTTCTTTGATTTTATTTACAATAGCAAGGGCCATAGGTTTAATACTAGGACCTGAGATCCAAACTTCACCATCTTCATTACCAACTAATACCTTACGTTTTTCTATATCAATTATCATTGATGGCCCTAAGGAATTAATCGCCACTATCCCACTAGCACCATTCTCTTTTGCCATTTTAGCAAACCCTATAACATCTGGTATATGTGGACTTATTTTCATGAAAAACGGTCTATTCGTATTATTCCTAATAGTTTTAACTGTTTGGGCTATAACATCTAAGTTTTTCCCTACATAATGAGTTGAAATTTCAAAGGCATCCGCATATTCATTTAGCCTTGGAATCAAGTTTTCCATATCCTCTTTTGAATAGCCTACACTAACTATAATAGGTACTTTAGATTCTACTTTTAATTTTGGAAGTATTCCCTCTATCCATTTTTCTGGAGGATACTCAGACCAAAGCTCAGCATTCATTATTTTATTATTGTCGCCATATATACATGGCCTTGGAACCACAGCCGCAATAGACGATATTGTTTTAGTTACTAATGCCCCAACCCCAAAACTAGCTATAGCCGTGATTTTCTCAAAATCCCCCACGAGTGGCCCAGCCGCTGGCATTAATGGATTATCTAATTTTATACCACAAATACTTGTACTTAAATCCATTGTTATCCTCCTTGTATTAGTTGAAAATAAATCTTAACTCTAAAGCGTTAACTCTCAATTATCCCTTTTTTCTATTCTTTCCCAAAGCCTATCTGCCTCTTTTTGCGCCTTAGAATATATGTCTTTAATTTCTACAGTAATATTATAATTTTTCATTAAACAATTACCATCACAATAAACCTCTCGAGGATGAAAGTTATCAAAAACTCCATAAAACACATGTGCAAACGCATTATTCTGGTTTATACTTGTTGGAGCATTGTAGGCAGTAATACTCATATCTGCTTTATATCCTTGCTTAATTCGCCCAAGCCTTATACCTAATGTATTAGCAACACATTTGTATCCATTGAGTATAACCTCTTTCAAATCCTCTAAAGAAAATGCTACTGGATTATTCAATCTATTTTTCATAGCAAAAAATATGTTTAAATATTCTCTAGTTATATTTGTTCCAAGACCATCATTACCAATAATACAGGGTATGTTCTTTTCTTTTAATAATTTATAATTAGGTAGGCCCACAGCGTTATTCATATTAGAAGTAGGGTTTATTGCTACAAACACTTTTGCTTTTGCGATTATTTCCGCTTCTACCTCATTAATATGAACACAATGAGCTAAAATAGAGTTTTCTTTTAATAAATTAAATTTTTGAAGCCTTTCAATTACAGTAATTCCATACTTATTATTACAATCATTCTCATCCTCTGCGCTTTCAGCTACATGAATATGGATAGGCAGATCCTCTACAACCTCTGATATTTTCTTCAAGGTTTTATCATTAAGGCTCATGGAAGCATGCATTCCAAATAGCCCAGCAGACTTTTCAGTTCTATTTGATGCAAAATTAAGGTTTTCCTCCATACACTGATTAGTGTCAAACCTATCACTAGTTTCAAAACAAAATACTCCTCTTATTCCTACCTCGTCACATACACTCTTTTTTAGTTCATTCAAAGTTCCTGTAATGTCAGTGCCGCTAGCATGATGATCTATAACCGTTGTAACTCCATTACTTATACACTCATACCCATTAACAAGGCCACTATAATGCATGGATGCCTTATTACATTCTCTATCAAGTTTCCACCAAAATTCATCTAATATATCTTTAAAATTCTTAGGATTAAATGACAAATTCATTCCTCTAGCAAATGTAGAATAGATATGCGTATGGCAATTTATAAGACCTGGCATTACAATACATCCAGTGCAATCTATTACTCCATCCGCTCCCTTAAATTCACTCATAGGTCCTACTTCTAATATTTCACTATTAAATAACACATATTTATTTTCACTATAAGAACTAAAATCAAATATATTAGCATTTATTAAGGCTTTCATTAATATTTAAGCTCCCTAGTGAGGTACTGACCTTTTCCTCCTAAGAAAACACCATCTTTAACTATAAATTTCCCCTTAGATATAGTGGTACATACCTTTCCTGTTATCTCCATATCCTTGTATATGTTATAATCCACATTTGAATGATTTTCCTTTATAATATACTGTGCATTTTCGTCAAACACTACTATATCTGCATCCGCCCCAGGAAGCAGTGTTCCTTTTCTAGGATACAATCCATGCACCATTGCAGGATTTTTAGTAAACTTATCAATTACCTTTTCTCCAAACCTCTCATACATAATTGGAAAAGAATATTCGACGCTGCCTATACCCATAGGGATATCATTAATAAATTCTTTGTTCTTCTCAGTGGAGTTGTATGGACAATGATCTGTACCTATTGTAAAAACATTATCTATTTGATGATTTAATTTTTTCACTTCCCTATCATTTCGAAGTGGTGGGATCATAGTGTATAAATACCCATCTCTTTGTAGATACTTAGAACTCGATAAAATAAAATACTGCGGACAACTTTCAATTATAAAATCTTTGTTAAGAATACAATTATAGTTTTCCTTAAGTCTCTCAACAGTTGTACCACAATTGGTATGAACAATATACATACATCCCTCTCTATACTTAGTCATCTCAGCAAGCTTTATAACTTCACTTATTTCAGCTAGCGCTGGTCTTGAACTTTCATGCTGCACAACATGTATTTTCTCCCCTTCAATTAATAATCCATCATTTTCTGCATGTGCAAGTATTAAAGTTCCTGTTTGTTTAGTATTTCTTAAAAGTCTATCTATAGTTCTATCCTTTGTGCATCTATTAGAACCTGAATAGGTTGTAAATAATTTTATTGTGGGAATCCCTAGTATTTTTGCTTCATTTATAAAACTAATGGGCTCTTCTTTTAAATCGGCAATGGTTGCATGAAAAGCATAATCAATTACACTATCCTTAGCCAAAGCCCTTCTTTCATTAAAAGTTTTTTTTAATCCTACAGTATTTTTCACTGGATCTAAAAAATCGATATATGTGGTAATTCCACCAAAAGCTGCAGCTCTTGAACCAGTATAAAAATCGTCTACTGAAGTATGTTTGTTATTTGTAATCTTAAAATGCACATGAGGATCAATAAACCCTGGTAATATATCCCTTCCTTTTGCATCATATTCTTCTTTAGCCTCTAGTACTGCATGAGAAATAGTTGATATTTTATCATCTTTTATATACAGATTTCCTTCATACCAATGCCCTTCTATATATATCCTTCCATTTATAATTCCTAAATCAAACATCCATTACACCTTCTCCCCTTTTTATTATGCACTTTTAAAACACCTGTGATTTATCTTCCTCCCATAGTAAGTGTCATAACAGCTTTTGCCGTATGAAGTCTATTTTCCGCTTCATCATATACTATAGAATGAGGTCCATCTATAACAGAATCTTCTACTTCATTTCCTCTATCTGCTGGAAGTGCATGCATATACAAAACATCCTTACTTGCTATACTCATTATGTCCTCAGTGCATTTCCATTCCTTATAAGATTGTAATAAATCATCTACAACAATGTTATCTTGATTGTTTACCCAACTTCCCCAGTTCTTTGGAATAACTACATCTGCATCTCTATAGGCTTCTTCCATATTGTGAGTTATCTTAAAGCTTCCAGCATGTTTAATTGCATTTTCTCTCGCTTGTCTTATAGCCCAATCAGGTAGTTCATAACCTTCTGGATAAGCGAGTGTCACATCCATTCCATATCTAGGAAATAATAAACTCTGAGTTAAAGGAACAGATATTGGCTTTTTATGGCTAGTTGCATAGGCCCAAATAATAGAAACCCTAGTTTTTCTTAAATCACCAATCTTTTCCTTCATTGTCATCAAATCAGCAATTCCTTGCATTGGATGATATAAATCACACTGCAGATTTATTATCGGAGTGGTAGAGCACTTTGCAAGCTCATTCAAGTATTTATTCCCTTGTTCCCAAAAACAATTTCTGCAAGCAATAGCATGACCATATCTTGAAAGAATTATTGCAGTGTCCTTTGCTGATTCTCCGTGAGATATTTGCATAGTACTTGAATCCAAATAATTCGCATGTCCTCCAAGCTGTGTTATACCAGCCTCCATAGAGTTCCTTGTCCTTGTTGATTGCTCAAAGAACATGAGGAAAACAGTTTTATAAGATAAATATGGTGTTAGAGTTCCCATTGCAAATTTTTTCTTAAGATCAAGTGACACCTCTAGTAGAGTATTTATTTCTTCTTTATTCCAATCTTGAAGAGTAATGAAATTTTTACCTCTAAATAAAGTTTTCATATATTGCCTCCTTTCATCTTGAATAAATTAGAGTTAACAATTTAGATTATGGGCGCACCTTAATCTTTCACTTTTCTATTTAGATATAAACTAGGAATAATTGCATACATAGCGGCGGCCTTTACCAATTCACTTTTTAAGATTCGCTCATTTGGAGAATGCGCCTCTGCCTCGTTTCCTGGTCCAAACCCAATACAAGGTATATCATATCTACCCATAATAGAAACTCCATTAGTCGAGAATGTCCATTTGTCGACGACAGGTTCCTCATTAAATAAACCTTTATAACAATCTACTAAAGTTTCACAAACTGGATGATTAACGTCTAATACCCAAGTTGGAAAATAAGCAGCTGTTGGATAAACAACTCCCTTATAAGAAGGTTTTTCGTAATCATAAATAGAGACCTCAGCTTTCATATTTTTAACAGACGTAAGATTTCTTATTTGCTCTAGGGCAGAAGCGTAGGTTTCTCCATTAGTTAATCTTCTATCTATTGAAATGGTGCAACTGTCTGCCACTGCACATCTTGAAGGAGAAGTAAAAAATATCTCAGAAACAGTTAATGTTCCTTTTCCTAAAAAATTATCCAAATGAAGGGTTTCATTGAGATACTTTAAATCATTTAATATAGGAGCCATTTTATAAATAGCATTTTCTCCTCTCTCTGGCGCAGAGCCATGACAACTTAACCCATGAGTAACTAATTTTATCTCCATTCTCCCTCTATGTCCCCTATATATATTGCAAGAGGTAGGCTCAGTAATCACAACAAATTCGGGTTGAATCTTATCCTCATTTATCATATATTGCCAGCAAAGACCATCACAGTCTTCTTCTTGCACTGTACCTGTAATAAGTAATGTATAGTCACCTTGCATATCCAAATCTTTAATAATCTTTGCTGCATAAATCATTGACGCCATGCCTCCCTCCTGATCACTGCCGCCACGCCCTATAATAACTTCCATATCTTCATACCCTTTGTATGGGTCATACTGCCATAAATCTTTATCTCCTATACCTACTGTATCTATATGTGCATCCATAGCAATAACATGTTTGCCGTGACCAATAGTTCCGATTATATTTCCCAATTTATCTATGTCAATCTTATCAAAATTAACCTTTTGCATTTCCTCTCTTATTCTCTCAATGACTCTACTCTCATCACAGCTTTCACTAGGTATAGCAATCATGGCACGGAGAAACCTTGATATTTCACCTTTATATTCTTCTGCTTTCTGTAAAACTTTTTGATAATCTATATTCATAGAAAACCCTCCTTCTATTCATCTATATTTTAAAAAGTTTACCTCACTTAAAGCTTGGCAGTTCATGCAGTCCATCCCAAAGTATATTTCTATAATTTATGGGATCTGTGTCGCCTTCAGTACTAAAGAGTAGTACAATAGAGTTTTCATCTAATTTAAGCCGTCTTCTTGTAATCTCTGCATATTTTCTTTGCATAATAATGGATAATAATCCTATACCAACAGCCCCAGATTCTCCTGAAACAATTCGTACATCCTCTCCTATGGGACTTGCAAGAATTCTCATACCTCTAGCCGTTACATAATCAGGGCAAGTACAATAACAATGTGCAAAATCTCGCAATATCTCCCACCCTATAGGAATAGGCTCTCCACAAGCAAGTCCCGCCATAATAGAATTAAGTTTTCCACCCACCTTATGAGGTTTTCCATCATTAATGGATACAGACTTAAACATACACGCTGCATGAGTCGGCTCCATAATTGTTACAATAGGCTGATTGTCCTTGAATAAATTCACATATGCTCCGAGTACCCCTCCAGCCATTGACCCTACCCCCGCTTGCAAAAAAACGTGCGTGGGTGTCTCTAATCCTAAATCTTTAATTTGCAAGAAAGCCTCATATCCCATAGCCGAATAACCCTGCATAATCCACTTAGGTATTTCAGTGTAGCCTTCAAAGGATGTATCTTGAACCATTTGCCACCCATTATCATTTGCTTTTTTTAACGCATATCTAACAGTATCATCATAATTTAAATTTGTTACTATAGCCTCTGCGCCTAGTTCTCTAATAGCTTGTACCCTTATAAAGGCTGAACCCTTTGGCAAATATATAACAGCTTTTAGGCCAAGTTCTTTAGCTGTCCAGGCTACGCCCCTACCGTGGTTACCATCTGAACATGTAACAAAAGTAATTTCTCCAATCAATATACGTGCATCCATAGACTTTAAATATTCAAAATTAATATCTTCAATATGTACGCCTAGCTTTTTACACAAAAACTTACCAATGGCATAGGTTGCTCCCAGCATTTTAAATGAATTAAGATTTGCCCTTTTAGATTCATCCTTAACATAAATACTCTTTACGCCAAGCTCCCTAGCTAAATTTTTTAAATTTACTAATGGAGTAATGTTATATGCATTGATGGTTTCATGATAAGCTTTTACTTTTTCTAGCTCCTCTTGATATAAAAATGCTGGATAATCGTCCACGCTATCCCATCGCGTCTTTTCAGAAAAAATAACTTGTACTTTATTCCCATGTAATAAATGCATAAATATCCCCCTATCGATATATTATTAAAAAACTTATAAAGAAATTATCTAAAAAAATATAAAAGTATATATTACTACAAATATATTGTATGAAATATATTTGTGTAAAATTACTAAATGTTATAATTTATTATTAACCGTCGCCAATAACACCCAATAGAAATAAACTAATAAAATCTATTAATCAAACATATATTTAAAGTGGCGCTTAATCTTTTATAGTCAATTTCATATTCAAAACAAGGAGGATAAAATTATGCCAAAAAATTTAGTATGGGGACCTACTTTTGAAGAAATGCTTAATCCAGAAACAATACCTAATGAAATAAGAAAGAAGGCTTTAAAAGCACGGATTGAAGCCCCATTAGATCCTATTAATTTATTTAATATTAATTGGACCGACCATAAAGGAAACCTATGCTATATGGTTATTCCCAGGGAACTCACAGGAGTCTGCGCAAATATAATAGTTTTATATAGTAAAAACTTCCCAACAGGAAGCCATAAGGTGGGTGCAACATATTCTGTCACCATGGAAAAACAATTGTCACGTGAAATAATCCCAGGCATTGATACTATAGTTTTTCCGTCCACTGGCAATTACGGTATAGGTGGTTCCTGGACAGGTCCTCTTATGGGTTATACTACAAAAGTAATTCTTCCAGAACTTATGAGTAAAGAACGCTTTGAAAAAATTGATTATTATGGTGCTACTTATATTAAAACATCTGGCTCTGAAAGTAGCGTTAAAGAGATATATGATAAATGCTTTGAGCTTAAATCTGCGAGCCCTAGTAACAAAATTTTAAATCAATTTGAGAGTTTTAGTAATTACTTGTTCCACTATCACGTAACAGGTAATTCAATTGATAAAGTAGTAGCAAAGCTTAAAGGAAAAGGCATCGGAAATGGCAGAGTTTCCGCACTAGTTTCTTCCATGGGTTCTTCTGGTACTATAGCCTCAGGTGATAGATTAAAACAGTTATACCCTGAAACAAAAATAATAGGATTAGAGCCAGTTCAGTGCCCCACTCTATACAGTAACGGTTTTGGTGATCATGATATACAGGGAATTGGAGATAAACATGTCACTTGGATACACAATGTTATGAATATGGATGTTATGATGTGTATTGATGATATGGAAAGTAAAAAGGGACTACAGCTGTTAACAAGCGATGTAGGCAAAGATTATCTTGTAGATGTAGTTGGAATGTCCAAAGAAAATGTGTCTATACTTTCACAAATTTTAGGTATCTCTGGTGTTTGTAACTTAATTGGAGCTATAAAAACTGCTAAGTATTATGAAATGACTGAAAATGATAATATATTCACAATCTGTACTGATACCATTGATAGATATTATTCAGTAATGGATAATTTAGATAGTGAGTTTGGACCTATGGATAAAACTGAGGCTGCAGTTAGATACAACTGCATATTCAAAAATATTAAACTAGATTATATCCAAGAAGGTACCTATGCAACAAGGAAGAGATGGCATAACTTAAAATACTATACCTGGGTTGAGCAGCAAGGCAAAACAGTAACCGAACTAAATGCTCAGAAATCACAAGATTATTGGTTAGAAAAACAAAATCAAGTTAAAAGTATTGATCAAAAATTAAAACAGGCAAGAGGATTTTAAATAAATTTCTTAATGCACAAATAGCAACTTCAGTTACTAAATAAGGCGGTGTAAAATGAATGAATATATGGAACTTGCAATAAATGAAGCCCTAAATGGAATGAAGAACGATGATGGTGGTCCTTTTGGCGCCGTTATTGTGAAAAATGGTGAGATCATTAGTTTTGCTCATAATGAGGTTGTTAAGACTAATGATCCCACTTCCCATGCTGAGATAACAGCTATACGACGTGCATCTCGCAAACTTTCCAGATTTGATTTATCTGATTGCGAATGGAAATTTAAAATAGATAGAATTCAATATTAGAGCATAAAAAACAAAGCACTCCCATCCACTAATCTGTTTGGAATTGCTTTGTATATTATGTCAATATATCTAAGTAACATTATTTCAGTACCTCCATATTATTTTAACACTTCCGTATTAACACAATTATCTGGCATTTCACCATTCAGAACTTTAATAATATTACTAGCTGCACTTAATCCCATATTTGTTCTTGTTTCCAATGTAGCCGAAGAAATATGTGGAACAATTGTAACATTATACATATTTAGAAGCTCTGGCTCAATAGCTGGATCACGTTCAAATACATCAAGTCCAGCTCCCCATATTTCACCTTGCTGAAGGGCTTTGACTAATGCTTTTTCGTCAATTACTGGCCCACTACATGTATTAACTATAACTGAAGTGTTTTTCATAATAGAAAATTCCTTCTCACCCATATAATGCGCGGTGGAAGGCAAAAGTGGTACGTGCAGAGAAACAAAATCTGCTTGTTTTAACAATGTTTCTTTATCCACGAAAATTGCATCCAATTCTTTTTCCATTTTATAATTTTGCGTCAAATCAGTATATAGTATCTTCATATCAAAAGCCTTGGCTTTCTTTGCAAAGTTATAACCAATTCGTCCTGCTCCAACAACACCCAAGGTTTTACCAGTAATTTCACGTCCAAGAAACATCATCGGATCGCAAGACTCAAAAGCACCATTCCTTGTAAATTTATCTGCTGCCACTATTCTTCTTGATACAACCATTAGCAATGTCCATGCAAGATCTGCTGTGGCATCGTTTAGCACCTGTGGAGTGTTTGTAATTATTATTCCACTTTCAGTAGCTTCAGCTATATCAATATTGTTGCACCCCACACCGTAGTTAGCAAATATCTTACATTTTACGCCTGCTGCCTTTATTACAGCTTTATCGATATTATCGGTTAAAAGACATAAGACTGCATCTTTACCTTTTACCTTGTCTAGTAATTCTCCACTTAATAAAACTCTATCTTCTGGATTTATTTCTACATCAAAATGCTTTTCTAAAAGTTCGATAGCCTCACTGGGAATTCTTCTTGTAACGTAGACCTTTTTCTTATCCATATATTCCACCTCCTATAATACCTTTCCTTTTATCATCCATTGTTCCCGACCTCTCAAAAATAAGTTCATTTTTAATCTTCCCTACTTCTTTTATAATCTTCATTTTTCTAAAACAATAAGTAATTTTTCTAGCCTTAAATACTTTAATTGCTAACACTTTCGCTAAGTTTTTATTAGTAAAATTTATTGGTAATTCTTCAGGTAAAAATCTTAAAAAATCTTTTTCTTCTGCAAATGTTATTTTTTCAACTACTTCTAAAAGCTTTCTGTCTACTATGCTTATCCCTTTTCTTCTCCAACTTCCTCTGCCGTCCTTGCATCTTATCTCTTCCTCTTTAGTCATTAAGATTTCTAATATAAAATTATCTGACTCCATCAAATCAGGTATTCTAATTAATTCATCAAATAAATCCACTAACTTACCCTTTTTAGGCGATTTTCTTCTACTAACTACTTTATTTGTGACTTCTGTTGTCACTATATATTTCTCAATAGCTATAGGATGTACTAGCATAACCTTATTATACTTAACCAAATCTCTTAGCTTATTACCAATTGCACTAAAATTTTTTGTTTGTATTTCAATTAACGAATCTTCCCTTACTAAATCAATTACATATTTATTTATTTTCACTTCAAATCTATCTCCTGGAGCAACATACCATTGCTTAATAGATGAATGCAAAGACTTTTCATTTTTTATATTTATTCCATTTTGCTCATAAATTAAAACTATATCTTCTGATTCGCCCATTTTTTCTCCTAACGCTTTATTAATCACTTAAAAATTTTATTACCCTTAAGGACATACACCTTTTATTTATATAATGATTATAACAGAAATGGTATATAATTAAAATCACAAAATGTAAAAAAAAGGATTGCGCATAATAAAAGACATTGAAACAAATAACAAGTTATATGCTAGTCTATTTATCTAAATACACCTAAATGTGTATCAAAGCCCTATATAAAATAATATACTACTAGAAGGTGATGAAATATGAAAATTGCAGTATTATCTGATACTCATGCGAAAAAACATAACGATAAACTTTTTAAATTAATAGACAAATTAGCTGAAGAATCTGATATGATAATTCATGCTGGTGATTATATTTCGCCAACAGTAGTATCAAAATTAAGAGATTATAAAAACTTTGTGGGAGTCTGGGGAAATAATGATAAGGGATACATCAGAGATTTATTAAAAGATAGAGTAATTTTATCTTTTGAAGGATATAAAATAGGAATTTACCATGGTCATGGTAATAGCAAAAACACACTTACCACAGCTTATGATAAATTTATTGATGATAAAGTAGATATAATCATCTTCGGACATACTCATCAGCCACTTATTTTAACTAAAAACAAAGTACTTATGATAAATCCTGGTTCACCCACGTATAAAAGACACGAAGCATGGTATTCTTATATTATTTTAGAAATACAAAACAAAAAAATAAATGTTCAATTAAAATTTTTTAATTAATGACATTAATGATTCATCTTTTTAATTTAAAAAAGGCCTACCATATTGGCAGGCTTTTTATATATTAATACTCCTCTACTTCAGTAACTTCATATCCTACTTCTTCAAGAGCATCTGTAATATCATTATCTGTTACTTCATCATCAAATTCTGCAACTGCACATTTTTCTTCTAACTCAACTTTTACCTTACTAGCACCAATGTCTAATAACGCTTCTTTTACATGACTTACACAATGTGAGCAACTCATTCCATCAATATATATTTTTTTCTTCATTCAAAATTCCCCTTTCAATTGTTAATTTATACTATTATACATTTAAACTTTAAATTATATAATCAATAACTCAATTTAATTTCATAATAATCTTTTTAGTTATTTTTGTCCACACTTATTTAATAATATTAATACTAATACTAATACTAAACTAATAGATACTAATACAATCAGAAAAATCAACATAAATATACCAAAAATACATATAAATTCAACAGTTATTCGTTTACCTAGACTATTATATCCAAAATTAATAAATAAATTCGCTTTTATTCATTTAATTTCAGATTTCTATTACACACTTTTTTTATTGTATTACTATTAATTTAATATTATCATATTCTTAGTAATTAATATACAAAATTTTCTTATTATATTACTAATTTTTTTCTACAATTTTATATATAAAAATATAAAAATATCCACGATCAACGCTTTTAATTAGCCTTAGTCGTGGATATTAATTTACTATGATATATTACATTAAAGTAAATTATGTATATAAGAATCTTTTGCTTTAATACATTTTACTTTGGGTACACTAATAATAACAATAATTGAAGGTGAGTGATCATATGAAACTAAAAAAAAGAAGTATCCTAATTGTTTTTACAACTACTATTATTTGTTTCTTATTAATATTTAATAATTATATATATACTATCTCTAAAGATAGTCAAGCATTTTCTCCCCTAAAGACTTCCTTTAAAGACTCTGGCGAAATTGAACCTTCAAAATATGTTTACTTAACTTTCGATGATGGGCCAACGCATGTTGTTACAGATGCTTTATTAGATGTATTAAAAAAAGAAAATGTTAAAGCTACTTTTTTTATAGTAGGAAAAGAAGTAGTAGGAAAGGAGGTAATTCTCAAGAGAATATATAATGAGGGGCACGCAATAGGTCTTCACACCTACAGTCATAATTTCAAAAAAATATATAGAAGCGAAGATGAATTTATTAATGAGATGCAAAAAGCTTCTAATAAAATTTATGAAGTCATAGGATCCTCTCCTAAGATTATTAGGTTTCCAGGTGGTAGCTCTAAACGACTAAATGCTTTTACTCTACAAGACCTTCACAAACATAATTTCAAAATATATGATTGGAATGTTAATTTATGTGATGGCATAAACCCAAATTTAAGTATTTATCAACTTATTGAAAACTCTAAAGTTATTAAAGGCAATAAAAACATGGCTATAATCCTTATGCACTGCAATTCTAATAATAAAAACACTGTAAAGGCGCTTCCAGAAATTATAAAATATTACTTAGATTCTGGATATGAATTTAAGGCTATTACTGAAGCTACCCCTGAATATTACTATAAATTTAAGGATGAAAAAGACCTCACTACAAAGTGAGGTTATTACTATAATTGCGTTTTAAATAAGTATTATTTAAACTACCCTACTATTTCTTTTTAAATTTTATTTTACTTACCATTAAATAAGATAATACAACCATTAATATTATAGTAGGTCCTAAATTTGATGCATTGTTAAACATAAGCAAAGCATACAGTGCTAAAAATGTGCCTGTAACGGTAATAGGAATTCCTGAAAAAACTCCATCAAAATCTGTAATATTATATTTCGCTAACCTATATGCACCAGCCACTGGAAAAACTAAAACCATTATATAACCAATAGATCCCAGCTGGACAAAATTATATATATTAAATATTAATATTGAAGGTGCAACGCCGAAAGATACTAAATCGCACAATGAATCTAGTTCCTTTCCTAAATCATTTTCTACATTTAAAAGTCTAGCTATTTTGCCATCATATCTATCAAATATTCCTGCTAAAAGAATAAATATTGCTGCTAATTTATAATTACCATCAAAACTCATGAGTATAGACATAATCCCACAAGACATATTGCTTAAGGTAAAAATGTTTGGTACAGCATTTTTTATTTTAGCCATCTATATCACCCCTATCCTTATAATTATAACATAATGTATGTATTTATTCTTTAGTATTATAGAACATAATTATACAATTTTATATATAATAGCATAATTTTCATGCAAATAAAAAAAGGGCCAGCATATTATGCTGGTCCTATTTTGCTATTATCTTTCAACAATAACTGCTGTTCCTTGTCCGCCACCTATACATAGTGTAGCAAGACCTGTTTTAGAATCTCTCTTTATCATTTCATGTATTAATGAAACAAGTATTCTAGCTCCTGAAGCTCCTACTGGATGTCCAAGTGCTAAAGCTCCACCATTAACATTTACTATTTCTGGATTTAATCCTAAATCCTTAGCTACTGCTAATGATTGAGAAGCAAATGCTTCATTAGCTTCTACTAAATCTAAATCAGCTACAGTCATTCCTACTTTTGCTAAAGCTTTTTTAGTTGCAGGAACTGGGCCAACTCCCATTATTTTTGGATCTACTCCAGCTGAACCATAAGATTTAATTGTGCATAAAATTTTAACTCCTAATTCTTCAGCTTTTGTTTTTGACATTACTATAAACATAGCTGCTCCATCATTTATTCCTGATGCATTAGCTGCTGTTACAGTTCCACCTTTTTTGAATGCTGGTTTCAATTTACCTAGTTTTTCAATAGTTGTACCAAATTTTGGAAATTCATCAGTATCAAATACTATTGGATCACCTTTTCTCTGAGGAATTGTAACTGGAGCAATTTCTTCTTTAAATTTGCCATCTTTGATTGCTGCCTCAGTTTTTAATTGGCTTTTCAATGCAAATTGATCTTGATCATCTCTTGTAAGATTCCACTGTTCAGCAACATTCTCTGCAGTAACTCCCATATGATAGTCATTAAATGCATCCCAAAGAGAATCATTAATCATACTATCAACAGTTTTTCCATTACCCATTCTTGCTCCCCATCTATTAACTGGAAGTAAATATGGAGCACAACTCATGCTTTCAGTTCCACCTGCTAAAACTACTTCTGCATCTCCACACTGAATTATTTGTGCAGCTAAACTTACAGCTCTTAATCCTGAACCACATACTTTATTTATTGTAAGTGCTGAAGAATCCTCAGCCAAACCAGCTTTTATAGCTACTTGTCTTGCAATATTTTGTCCAAGTCCTGCTTGTATAACGTTTCCAATTATTGCTTCCTCTATTAATTCTGGTTTAATACCTGCTTTTATTATAGCTGCTTTAGCTGCTGTAACTCCTAAATCTACTGCTGATACTTTTGATAATGCTCCACCAAAAGATCCTATTGCTGTTCTTACGGCTGCTACGATTACTACTTCTCTCATATTAACTCCTCCATTATTTTATTTTTCCAAGACATTGTTACTACATAATAGGAATTCATCATCTGCTTTAAAAGTTTCCCTATGCATACATGTATAGTATACGCATATCTTATGCCAAGTATTCAATTTCTTTTAAAGCACACCGTACCAACCTTTGCCAATATTATAGAACAAATTATAATTGTAACTGTAAACTTAGTTAACATTAATAACTTTATAAACTTGTCCCATTTAAGCTTGTGAATATTATAACTAATTTGTTAAAAAAATAACTAAAAGTGCTTTCAATGTGTTGATATAACTAAGCGTTAAATTTAACCTAAGACTTTATGTCAAAATACTATAACAATTATTCATATAAAAATAGCACATGTAAACTAAGTTTACATGTTCACTATTGTAGATTTGCTAATTTCATTAAATTATATCGATTCAATTTTTTATATAATCCAGCTCTGCTAAGCCCCAATATCTTTGCAGTTTCTTTTTTATTTCCACCAGTTTTTTTTATACACTCCATGATGATGTCTTTTTCAATTGTTTCAACAACGTCTCTCAAATAATTGTTTTGAAGAGAATACTTTCTTATCTTACTAACAGTTATTTTTTCTGGCAAATGCTTTGGCATTATAGAAATGTCTTCATCCAGCAAGTTTATAGCTCTTTCTATTACATTTTCCAGTTGTCTTATATTTCCTGGCCAGCTATAAGATTTCAAATAATCGATTGCTTCCCTAGATATCCCTTCGGAGTAGATACCATTTTTTTTGCATATTTTTATCCGAAGTTCATTTGACAATTCCTCAATATCCTCTATCCTTTCTCTTAGGGATGGTATTTTTAAATGCATAACATCCAACCTATAATATAGATCTTCTCTGAACTTCCCATCTTTAATTAACATCTCTAATGACTTATTAGTAGAAGCAATTATTCTTACGTCAACTTTGATAGGATCATTTCCACCAACACGGACTAATTCTTTCTCTTGTATAACCCTTAGGAGTTTAACTTGCATATTCATAGGCATATCACCAATTTCATCTAATAATATGGTACCACCATTTGCATGTTCAAACTTACCTCTCTTCCCTGATTTTTTAGCACCTGTAAAAGCTCCTTCCTCGTATCCAAACATTTCTGACTCAAAAAGCTCTGCTGGAATAGCTCCGCAATTAATTTTTATAAATGGATTTAAAGATCTTCTACTAGCATTCTGAATGTAATGCGCGAAAAGTTCTTTACCTGTTCCACTCTCACCAGTTATTAAGACGTTTGACTCAATCTTAGCTATTCTAATCGCAAGGTCCATAACCTCTCGACTCTTATTACTGCCACCTATAATATTATTATAGGTATATATTGCTTTTTGATCTGCACTTAATTCCTTTTTTGAGAATTCAACTTCTTTTTCTAAATTGCACAATTTCTTACTTAATACTTTAAAATTACTCAAATCTTTAAACATTATTTTACCAATAGCTCCTACGATTTTACCGTTTTTCTCTATAGGAACTCTAATAGATACCATTTTATGCCCATTCGCTTCTTGTATTTCTCCGAAACCCTTTTCACCAGTCTTTGCAACTATGTGTAGTTTTGTATTTTCAATAACCTCCGTTACATGTTTTCCTTCTGGACTTTTGCAATTAATAAATTCTTTATATCCATTGCTCATCATAGTTATAATTCCATTTTCATCAACTACCACTATACAATCATTCAGAGTATTAAAAACTGTATTTAAAATATCTCCCTCGGATTTATTTTTAGCTTGCATATCCATTAATAGCTTCTTATCCGTTTTTTCACTAAAGATTTGTAGTCCACCTATAACTTCACCATTTTGGGTGATTGCCTTGCGGGTTACAATAAATTCTCCCTCTTTTTTATTCACTTGTTTTTCTCCATTTTTCATTACACTTAATAATTCGCCATATGGAAATACATTTAAAATATATTTGCCTAGGCTATTTTCAGCATCAACCTTTAACATTTTTTCTGCAGCATTATTAATGATTTTTATAATGCCTTCCTTATCTATAACAATAACACCTTCATTAATGTTGCATATAACTTGGTTATAATAATCATTAATTGTACCCATTTGTCACCTTCTTTCAAGCTTATATCTCAATTATAAAGTTGATAGATTTTTTTATCAAGCTATAATTAAAATAGCCATATTATTCTCATATTATTTTTAATATAAATAGTCCGTTTGGGCAACATAACATTAAAGGAGTTGATAATATGAATAATAAAAATATTAAAGATCTAAATTCCATTCTCGAAGGAGAATATATGGCTATTAACAGTTTTGATGACTTAATTGAACATACTAATGATTCAAACACCAAAAGTGAACTACAAAAAATACAACAGACTCATAGGCAACATGCTTCTCAACTCTCTACGGAAATACAGAACCTTGGAGGTAATCCACCAGAAAGTATAGGAATTCAAGGTGTGGTAGCCGCGACTATATCAAATATAAAGCATATTGGTACTAATGATAATACTACTTATCTTAACGAAGCACTGCAAGGGGAGTATATGGGAATAAAATCAATTAATGGCTTATTAGCTGTCAATAGTGATCCAAATATCTCTCAGCTTTTAAATTCATTAATATCTGAATATCAAGCTAATGTTAATTCATTAAATAACCTTATTAATATTCCTAAAAATGTATAATAGTATTTACAAAAATAGTTTTCCCAATAATTAAATCATAATACCCTCTATGAATAAAATCATTGAGGGTATTATAAATTTTTATCGGTAATGCATTTTAGCTTTAACCTTGTATATTCATTATCTACTTTGATATCTTTATATTCATCTACTAATTTAAAAGCCAATTCTCTTTGACCTAATTCCAAGAGCTCCAGCGCAACCTCACATGTTATATCCAATACAACCCCATGATTTTTATATTTTGATAATATATATGTTATACCTTCTAGAGCGGCTAATATCTCCATTTTATTCTTAGCTTCCTTAATTCTCACAAGTTCATATACAATTCCCGTATCCCATTTAATTATTGACTCTTCATTACCTAACATATCTAAAGCTTGATTAATATTAAGTTTGGCCTTATCAATTTCTCCAAATTTTAAGAATAAACTTGCAGCTGCTTTATAAAACCAAGGTAATCTTACTCCTTGATTAGGATAAGTTTCAAGTTCTTTACTTGCTAGATTATAATAAGTATAGGCTTGTTCATAATTATTTAAGCTTAGATTTATGCTTATTAAAATTACATATGAAAAAAATACCATAGATTCCATGTTTGCTTTTTTAGCTTTCTCTAAAGCCATTTCGCATAAAGATAGTGCTTCATCTAATCTTAAGCATTTAAAATATACTTCTCCAATATTAAAATATGCAAACACATTAAATTCTAAATAGTTATTATCTTCACTCCGCTCCTTTAATTTAAAGAAATACTCTAGTGCTTTTTCATTATTTTGTGACTTTTCTGCATAAGCAGCCCCAATATTGTTTAGAACCCCTAAAATTCCCCTCAAATAATTTGATTTTTCAAAACATTCTAATGACTGCTTAAGTAAACCTAGATGTTCATCTATACTAGTTATTTCACAATATAAACTTGCTAATGCATTTAGAATTCTTCCCTTGTAAATAATATGTTCCTGAGTGCAAAGCTTTAAGGATTGATTTCCTATTTCTCTAGCTTTATAATATTCATTTTTTATATAATATACTTTTAGCAAATATAGGCTAATATCTAGTCTTCCCTTAATATAATCTACATTTTCCAGGATCTCTTCAACATCTTGTGCATACTTTATACTTTCTTCTATTTCACCCTTATAAAAATAACCTTCTGTTATTTTTACTAATGCATCCACTTGATACTTCTTATCTTCTAAAATCACAGCGATATCATAAGCATTTTTAAAACATTCAATGCTACTATCACTATCTCCACTTTTTTCATGTAACTCTCCAAGCTTTATCTCTGAATCAAATTTACTCTCCATTTTTTCACACCCTTAATACATAATATTATTTCTATTATATATGTCTCCTCTATAACTGTAGAAACTTTCTCTACTATATATCCGAGAATTCGACTTTTACTCTTTCTAATCTACTATCTTCATATTGTGAATATAAGGTCGTCTGTGCTTTTTCATTTATTGTTCCTAATGGTAACTCAACAATAAATTCAGAACCCATACCATATTCACTCTTAACAATTATAGTACCTTCATGCATTTCTACAAGTGCTTTAACTAATGAAAGTCCTATGCCACTTCCCTCTCTATTTCGAGTAAAAGATTTGTCCACCTGCCTAAACCTTTGAAAAATAATCCCTAACTTGTCTTCCTGCATTCCTATTCCATCGTCTTTAACGGAAATATACACTGAGTTATTTATAATTCCGACTTCTATTTCAATATTACCATTTTCATCGGTAAATTTAAGTGCATTTGATAATAAATTTAATAATATTCTCTCTATTTTATCCACATCACAGGCCATAACTTGTTCTTCAATTTTCTTTTCAAATGTTATATTAACAGATTTTGATTTTGCATATAATTTAATAGATTTAATAATTCCTTCTATAATTTCAACAATGTCATAGTTATGAAGTTCAACATAGAAATAACTAGAATCTATTTTAGTTAAATCAATAATATTATTAATAAGTCTCAATAATCTAAGTGAATTTTGTTTCATAACTACAAGGTATTTATCAAGCTTTAAATGAGGGTCTATTATGGTTCCATCTGAAGCATATAGTTCTAGTAGTTGCATGGCCCCCATAAGTATATTCAATGGAGTTTTAAATTCATGAGATATGTTAGCAAAAAAATCTGCCTTAAGATTATCATATTCAAGCTTTTCTTCTTTTTCTTTAAAGTCCCTAACTATGTTCTCAAGTTCTATATTTTTATCAGTTAATTCTAATTCCTTATCTATAGTGTTATATTTTGTAACACCTCTTGTTTGAAATATCCTCTTAGTTAATAAAAATACTAATAGTGCAGTTATTATTCCCATTATAAATAAAAATGCAAATATGTCTTTTGTAGTGTTTAGCATATCTTTTATACTAATATTCGCATATATAAAAACTGTAAGTGATGAAATTAGACTTAAGCCTATTGTAAATGCAAGCATATGGTTAGTGTTAATCTTTCTCATAATAAACCTCTCTTTTTTAAATAAGTATATATTTACTATTTATTCGACATCATATGTTAAAATCCTCTACATTATTTTTATTTGTAATAAATTTAGTGTACAAGTTTACATACAGATTTAGTACCCTGAGCGTTTAAACTTTCTATTCAATTACCTCCTAATCTTTTTGATCCATAATAATTCTATTTATGAAACAATAAAAAACGTCATCTATTTCTGATAGAAATAGATGACGTTTAACAATTTTAAAAACAATACCAACTTAAATTTTAGGAATTTCTAAAATAGCACCTCTATTGCCTGATGATACTAATGCAGCATATCTTGCAAGATAGCCTGTAGTAATTTTGGGTTGTCTTGGTCTCCAGTTTTCTTTTCTTACTTTAAGTTCTTCCTCGCTTACTTCAAAGTTAATAGAATTAGCATTAATATCTATTGATATTATATCGCCCTCTTGAATTAAAGCAATGTTGCCACCAACTGCTGCCTCTGGAGAAACATGTCCAATTGCAGCACCTCTCGTCGCACCACTAAACCGTCCATCTGTTATAAGAGCTACACTATTGCCGAGTCCTCGTCCCATAATTGCAGATGTTGGATTAAGCATTTCTCTCATGCCCGGTCCACCCTTAGGGCCTTCATAACGAATAACAATAACATCTCCCGGAGTAATTTTATCTGAATTAATAGCGCTTAGAGCATCCTCTTCACAATCAAACACTCTTGCTGGTCCCTCATGTTTTAACATTTCTTGTGAAACTGCAGAACGTTTTACAACGCATGAATCCGGAGCAAGATTCCCTTTAAGCACAGCAATGCCGCCAGTAGCACTATAAGGATTTGTAATTGTTCTAATCACTTCTGTATCTTTAATCTCACAGCCTTTAATATTCTCTGCAACAGTTTTACCCGTACATGTAATCAAATTCGTATTCAATAAATTCAATTTATTTATCTCATTCATAACAGCGTAAACGCCACCTGCCTCATTAAGATCCTCAACATAAGTATGGCCTGCTGGTGCAAGGTGACAAAGATTTGGAGTTTTATCACTGATTTCATTTGCCATATCTACATTTAATTCAATGCCAACCTCATGTGCAATTGCTGGTAAATGAAGCATGCTATTTGTACTACATCCAAGGGCCATATCCATAGTAAGGGCATTTTTAAATGCACCTTCCGTCATAATATCTCTTGGTCTTATGTTCTTGTCTATTAACTCCATGATTTTCATGCCAGCGTGTTTTGCAAGTCTTATTCTCTCAGAATAAACCGCTGGGATAGTTCCATTTCCACCAAGTCCCATTCCAAGAACTTCGGTTAGACAATTCATACTATTGGCTGTATACATGCCAGAGCATGAACCACAGGTTGGACAACACTTATTCTCGAACTCTTCTAACTTTTCCTGCGTAATTTTACCAACATTAAACTCGGAAACTGCCTCAGATATACTTGAAAAACTTGTTTTACATCCATCAATTTTACCTGCAAGCATAGGTCCACCACTTACAAAAATAGTAGGTACATTAACTCTTGCAGATGCCATTAAAAGCCCTGGTACATTTTTATCACAGTTAGGTACCATTATTAATGCATCAAATGCATGTGCCATTGCCATTGCTTCAGTGGAATCAGCAATTAAATCTCTTGTAGCCAGTGAATACTTCATCCCTTGGTGTCCCATAGCAATTCCATCACAAACGGCAATTGCAGGGAAAACAATTGGAGTACCTCCTGCCATTGCTACACCTATTTTCACTGCTTCAACAATTTTATCTAAATTCATATGACCTGGAACGATATCATTCTTTGAGCTAACAATACCGATAAGAGGTCTTTCCATTTCTTCTTTTGTGAAACCTAACGCATTAAAAAGTGCACGTTGAGGTGCTCTACTTGTCCCTTTTGTTACTACATCACTTCTCATATCATTACCACCTTTTTTATATTGTAATAATTAGTTGTATAATTTAATTGTATGTTGTATGATGTCTGTTGTCAATGGTGTAATATACTTTTAGCAAGAAATAAATGCAGCGCCTTATTATATAAAGAATTCGCGCATAATTTTATTCATTATATATTCCAAGACCCCTCATAGCACGTAAAATATGAAGTTTCATTGCTGTTTTTGCCCCCTCTGCATCTCTGTTTTCTAAAAATTCCATTATAATGCGGTGGTCATTTAGAGTATCCCCAATTATAGTTTCATTTTCATAGGATAAAATCACACCTTTATCAATGGCTTTATAAAGTATAGGCATTAACTTATTCATAAACTCATTATGGGTTGCTTTTGCAATAGATTTATGAAAAGCTTGCTCAGCCTCAGTCCTATCAACCTTATTTAAAATATTTTCTTCCTCTAATTTACCGTAATATAATATTCTCTCAAGTTCCTTATCTGTTGCACGTTTTGCAGCATAATAAGCAGTCTGAGGTTCAAATATCAATCTCATTTCATATAAATCTGCTACATTCATCTTAAAAGTAGAAAACTCTTCTAATCCAAAATTTCCATCAAGCTTCTCATGATTTGCTACAAATGTCCCTTTTCCCCTCTTAATTTCAAGTATATTATGAGCGACTAAAATACGAATGCCTTCTCGAAGTGTAGTTCTACTTACCTTTAGCTGCTTCGATAATTCATTTTCATTTGGTAATTTATCTCCAATAACAAACTTTTTATCTATAGTAATCATTGCAAGGATATCATCAGCAATACTCTGGGATAAATTTTTTTCTTTCCTCGGCATAGGATAACCTCCTTAAACTGTGTTTATATCATATAATAAATGATGTTGTTTTTCAAGAGAGATGTCTGGTATCCAAATGTTTCATCTTCCTTTTAACCATAGTTTGTCATTTCAACTTCTAACAAATTGGCGATATTTTTTTCTTTTTATTTATATTCTATATATAATAGAGATTGGTACAATAATATAAGTATTTTGTTGTAATTTGTGGTAAAATTAATATTGATGTTATATCTAAAAGTATTATGAGCAAAATTAAAAGGGGGATTTGTTAATTATGGAAAATTACAACACTCAAGTTCAAGTCGATAATAATAATCAGCCAATGCTATTAAAGGATTGGATACTTACTTTTTTATTATTACTTATACCTATTGCAAACATAGTGTTAATGTTTGTTTGGGCATTTGGAAGCGATGTAAATCGGAGTAAAAAAACTTTCTTTCAAGCTTATTTAATTGTCTTTGCAGTCATGATAGTTATATATATTATATTCGGTGCTATGCTTCTTGCTCTAATAGGTTCAGGCAGTTACTAAATCTAATTTATCTATTAAACTAGGGGGTACTCCATAATGGGGTATCCCCTAGTTTATATATATAATTAAACATGCCTAAGGTCATATAAAATATATATTTTTCTAAACTGTTTGGAGCCTAAACTCTGTAACCACACCAAAAAAAGTGTCAAAGATAAGTAATTCATGTATAAATATATGTTTTTGTAAAGAAAAAACTATTTTGGACGACAATAATATATATAATAATTTTGTTTAACAACTGGTGTAGATTACTTATCTTAAATGCTTCTTTGAGTATTGCTAGACTAAGACATTAAATAAAACAGACAGTATCTATGGTATAAATAAAGTACCATAGATACTGTCCATATTTTAGAAATAAAGGTAATTAAAAAGGAGGATAAACAGGATTAGCAGATGAAAATATTATGAAAAACGAAGGGAAGCGATAAAATGAAATTTTTTGCAAATTTAAGTGTTATTAAGAAACTTATATCAGTGTTTTCAGTTATATGTGTTTTTATGATTTTAATAGGATTACAAGGTATATTAAGTACCGCAAAGATAAATGAGGGTTCCAAAAGTATATATAGTAATAATTTAATATCTATTAAGGATTTGCAAAAAATCAAAAGTAATATAAATGATATTCGGGCAAATATGCTTTTAATTGTTTTTAAAAAGATAAGTCAAAATTAGATGTGCTTGTAAAAGCTATATCGGATTCAACTACAGCAGATGATAAATTTATGAAAGAATATGACAGTTTATCCTCAACTTCTGAAGAACAAAAAACTTTTGATGAATTTAAAAATGACTTAGTAAAATATAGAGATCAAAGAATTAAAGTAATTGATCTTGTGAATACTAATAACTATGTGGAAGCAGATAAGATTTATAATTCAGACCTGTCGACAATAAGCATTTCTATGGTTGAAAAACTAGAAAAATGTATTGCTATAAATGAGCAATCAGCACAACAAGCAAATTCAAATAATATAGCTGAATTTAACAAGGCTAGGAATACAATTTTAATTTATACAGGTATATCATTTTTGATTATAATTTATATGGCTTATATATTAGGTAAAAACATAATGTATCCATTAAATAAAATAAAAGACTTAGCAGCGAGATTATCTCTTTATGATTTTTCAGAGACAATTACTATTACAAGAGAAGATGACTTTGGACAAACAGGCGTGGCATTAAATATTGCGCAGGAAAATATTAAAGCGCTAATAAAAGAAATAATGAATAATTCTTCTGATATGAGTGCATCATCTGAAGAACTCTCAGCTACCATTGAGGAAATAGCATCTACAATACAAACTATTGAACATTCAACAGATGAAATAAATAAATCTGCTCAAGAAGCTAGTGCTACATCAGAGGAAATAGCTGCATCCGTTGAGGAAGTTAACTCAAGTATGCAAGAATTATCTTCAAAAGCTATGGAGGGTAGCGGTAACGCTGCTCAAATTAAAATAAAAGCTCAAAAGGTTCAAATAAATGCTGAAAATGCATTGAAAGAAAGTAACCGTATTTATGAAGAAAAGGAAAAAAATATATTAAAAGCTATTGAAGATGGAAAAGTTGTAGGTGAAATAAAAGTTATGGCGGATGGAATTGCAGCCATCGCAGGTCAAACTAATTTACTTGCTTTAAACGCAGCCATTGAAGCCGCTAGAGCTGGAGAACACGGAAAGGGATTTGCAGTAGTTGCCGATGAAGTAAGAAAACTTGCAGAACAATCCTCAGAAACCGTAAATACCATTCAAAACACTATAGTAAAAGTTCAAGATGCATTTATGCATTTATGCATTTATCAGACAACAGCAATGACATACTTAAATTCATTGTAGAGAATATTACACCTGTTTTAGACCACTATTCGGAATCTGGAAAACAATATGGTGAAGATGGGGAATTTGTAAGCTCCATGTCCGAAGAAATTGCATCTATGTCAGAAGAGGTCGAAGCAACAGTAAATCAAGTTAGTACGGCAGTTCAAATTCTGACACAAAATTCACAGCTTTCTGCAGAAGGTACAAGAGATATTCAAATTAATATTGATGAAACCTCAAAAGCTATGGATCAAGTAGCACAAGCCTCACAAATTCAAGCAGAGCTTGCACAAAAGCTTAATGAATTGGCACAAAAATTTAAGATTTAAGGAAAAGGCATACTTTTGTTAAAAAAGTATGCCTTTAATGAAATATATGCAAAAGTTTAAAATACTCAAGGAAAATATAATTATGAAAAATTTAAAAAGTAAAATTGATAGCTTGTCCGCTTTGTTACTTGAATTTGTAAAGGACATTTCTAAATTAACGAACAGTCTAATTATAGTTACTTTAATAAAAAGTAGATATCACCCCTTAAAGGATAGATATCTACTTAAAATTTTAGTATTTATTATAATATTTTTTTAACAAATTCAGATTTTAATTCCATAGCTCCAAACCCATCAATTTTACAATCAATATTGTGATCTCCATCTACTAACCTTATATTTTTTATTTTCATACCCACTTTTATAGCCGTTGAAAATCCTTTTACTTTAAGGTCTTTAATTACTGTTACAGAATCGCCATTATTTAAAACATTTCCATTAGCATCTTTAACAATTTTTTTATCTTCACTATTTTCTATTTCTAATTCCACTGTCCACTCATGGGCACATTCTGGGCAAACAAAAAGGCTTCTATCTTCATAAGTGTATTCTGAATTACATTTTGGACAATTAGGCAAATCCACCATAATTTCATTTCCTCCATTCGTCATTGTTTATTTTGATTTATAGGAATTATTTTCAATTTTCTTTTTGCAACTTCTTAAGAATAGCAATTACGTACTAAAACTCTTAAAAAAATACATTGAATTCCTTATATGTTTATATACTATCATAAAGGGCGTAGTTAAAACAAGAACTGATATTCACAAGGAGAAAAATATAATATAATTCTATTATCATACTAAACGAAGGAGGAATTTCTGATGAGAATTGGTTTTATAATTTCTTTGATATTTGCTATTCTAGTAGCCTTATTTGGTATTCAAAATGCCGAAATAATATCTGTTAATTTCTTTTCTACAAAATTTTATATTTCTTTGGCCCTTATAATTTTTATATCTGCAATTATAGGTGCTATAATTGTTACTTTATTTGGACTTCAAAAGGAAGTCACACTAATTCTTGGTAATAAAAGACTAACAAAAAAGGCTGATAAATTCGAAACTAAGATTGAATCTTCCGAAAAAGAGAATTCAGATTTAAGAATTCAAAATGAAACCTTAATAAGCAAAACAGACTCTTTGCAAATTATGATAGAAGCTTTAGAAACTAAAAACAAAACCTTCAATGATGAAATAAATTCACTAACTACTGAAATTGAACGGCTTAATTCTATATCGACAAGTGAACCTATTCTTTAAATTAAAACATAGTAAAACCCTCAACTAAAAAATTACTTTAGTTGAGGGTTTTACTGGTGGATGCGAACCGTACCTAAACTTCCCCATCTACTAGATGTTTGAAATTTATACTTTCTAGTTCTGCATTTAAATTCTTTTGTACTTTTATCATAGCTCTATGCACAATGCATACACCACTTTTATTCAAATTACAAAAGTTTGGTTCAATTACACATCTATTAACACATACTGGACCATCTATTGCTTCTATAACATCTTTTAATGTTATTTGCTCTGGCGATTTATTTATAGCATATCCTCCCTTGACTCCCCTGTAAGATCTTAGAATATCTACTTGTATAAGCTTTCTTAAAAGTTTTAAAAGAAATCTTAGCGGTATACCCTCTTTTTCTGAAATTACTTTTGATTCTACCTTTTCACCATATCCTAATTTACATAAGTAAAGTACTACTCTAAGTCCATAATCTGCTTCTTGTGTTATTTTCATGTTATATTTCTCCTTAAATCATCTTATCGAAGCTGCAATATTAGAGACTTCAAAAGGAGATTTAGACTCACTTTGAAGTTTTCTATTTGTTATAGCATGTATCCTCTTGGCGTTTTTAGCCAAAAGGGAACTGCTCACGAATTTTATCCATGAGCAGTCTCAAATTTATGTTTTTCTGAAATTACTTCATTGACTCGATAATGCTACTTGCAATGGCATCCATTGAATCGACATCATCTTCTTTCATGCCTGAGTTCAATGATATCTCACTGTCTAAAATAGTCATTTCTTTCATATCATCTAAAAGTTCACGCATCAATTTGCCGGATTGAGGAGCCCATGAGCCATTTTCTATTAGAGTGAAAGTACGCTTTTGAAGATTTAATGCCTTCATATCATTTATATAAGCCAGCATAGGTGGATAAATCTTCAAGTTGTAGGTTACGCTGGCAAGCACAACGTGACTATATTTGAATGTCTCAGAAATCAAATAAGAAACATGAGTTTTTGAAACATCGTACATTACAACATTCGTCATTCCCTTTTCCACGAGCCTTGTTGCCAAGTCGCTTGCAGCAGCCTCAGTATTTCCGTACATTGTTCCATAAACAATCATTACGCCATTTTCCTCAGGTTCATATCTACTCCACTTGTCATACTTCTCTAATAAGTACCCCAAATCATTACGCCATACCGGTCCATGTAGTGGGCAGATAATCTTGATGTCAATAGTGCCCGCCTTCTTCAAAAGATCCTGAACATGAGGACCATACTTACCTACAATATTTGTATAATACCTTCTGGCATCATCAATCCAATCGCGGTCAAAATTCATCTCGTCATTAAACAACTGACCATCTAATGAACCGAAAGAACCAAAGGCGTCAGCAGAAAATAGCACACCATTTGTAATGTCATATGTCACCATAGCTTCTGGCCAATGTACCATAGGCGCCGCTACAAATGTAACGTTATGTTTTCCAAAAGACATAGTATCCCCTTCTTTGACTTCTATTACTTTGCCATCGGTATCGAAACCAAACTGATGCATGAACAAAGAAGCTTTTTGTGTACATACAATTTTTACATCCGGATAACGAAGAGTAATCTCTTCAATGCACGCTGCATGATCTGGCTCCATATGGTTAATTACCATATAATCTAAAGATTTTCCTTTTAGAAGCGATTGAATATTCTCGATAAACTGACGGCAAATTGACCAGTCCACTGTATCAAATAGTACTGTCTTCTCATCCATTAGTAGATAAGAGTTATATGAAACACCCCTTGGAATGGGATGAATGTTTTCAAAAAGAGCAAGGCGACGATCGTTTCCACCAACCCAATAAAGATCCTCAGTTATTTTTCTAACACAATACATAGATATAATCCTCCTTTACACTAAAAACATATTATTATATTTAATTTTTATAGGAATTAGACTTCTAAAAACATATCTTTTTCTTCACCACAAGCAGGGCAAGTCCACTCCTGCGGTATATTTTCAAAGAGCGTACCCTCAGCTACTTCTCCTTCAGAATCACCCATGCTAGGATCGTATTCATAACCGCATCCGTTACATACGTAATGTTTCCATGTTGGAATAACTATCGAAGGAGCGTTCGACTTCATCTTCTTCATTGGTGGAGCATCCTTCTTTGCTTCTCCGTTGTCTAAAGCGGCAGTGAGAAGTGGCAATATCTCCATTAAATCTCCAAGGATGCCGTAGTCTGAGTTCTTAAAAATTTTCGCATTAGGGTCGATATTTATAGCAACAATTGTAGTTGCATCCTTTATACCTTTCAAATGCTGACCTGCACCTGAAATACCGCAGGCAATGTAAAGATTTCCCTTGAATTTTTGACCAGACATACCAACATAACGATTCAGTGGTAAATATTTAAGCGTTTCAGCTACTGGACGTGAAGAACCTATAGCTCCGCCGACTTGAACTGCCAAGTCTTCTATAAGCTTCATATTTTCTTTTTCCCCTATGCCTAACCCTACGCTGACTACTCTTTCAGCCTTAGTAATAGGAGTATCTATTGGAATTCCAACTGTAAAA
>Ga0209540_10000226_pt1 | contig 65760 bp, 45 predicted proteins | sample BarGraIncu01121A_FD_184501 | JGI IMG/M metagenome (GOLD analysis project Ga0209540, IMG submission 184501) | Arctic peat soil microbial communities from Barrow, Alaska - Barrow Graham LP Incubations 011-21A (SPAdes) (version 2) | ecosystem: Environmental > Terrestrial > Soil > Wetlands > Peat... | reverse complement strand
ATGTATTTAATATACATGAAAACTAATTATATATATTTGATATTCAACTGATTATATCAACAAAACAATATAAGTTATTAACATTAAACTACATAGCAGCACATAACTAAATGTGATATGAGATTAGCCGGGAGAAGGGGGCAGGGGGATGAGGCGAATTGAATGGAGAAGTAAGAATGGGATGAGGCAATAAATCTGGTAATGTAGAGCTTGAATACTGAAATTTTGTAAAAAAAGATTATACCAGGATGCAGGTGATAAATATTTTTTTATCTTGAGCCCTGCAAAATCTGAGTTATGAAGAAATTTCTTTTATGGTTTATTCCCGGGCTTATTATCGGTGCATTACTTATTCTTGGAGCAGGTAAAGTCCTTCATTCAACTTCAACAAATACATACTGCGTATCGTGTCATATTCATCCCGGGGCCGATGCATCATGGAAAAAATCAGTTCATTATGATACCCGTTCAGGTTACCGGATAGCTTGTGTTGACTGCCATCTTCCTCCACAGGGGAAAGGTTATTTATGGGCAAAGGGAACGACTGGGTTGCGCGATTTATGGAACAAATGGACAAAAGATTCAGCTTCTTTTAACTGGGAAGACCGTAAAAGACTTGAAGTGGCCAGGCATTATGTTTATGAAAGCAGTTGTATAAAATGCCACGAAAATTTATTCCCTGCAAAGCTTACAAAAGCCGGTGAGGATGCGCACCTTTATTATACCCAGACAAAAAAAACAGATGAGCTGAATTGTATAAACTGCCATCTGAATGCGGGGCATTTTATTGAAGGATATACACATGGGAGCAATTCAACTTTTGGAAATGTCGCATCAGGAGCCAAAGAGATATTTACTGAACCAACAAAAGTTACTGAATTTAAGAATTACAGTGAACGTATCCCCAAATCAGCCATATCATTTAATATGGTTGCAATTCCAGGTGGAAAATTTAAAATGGGGAGTCCTGCCGGTGAGCCATTCAGAAAAGCTGATGAAGGTCCTGTCAGGGAAGTTGAAGTGAGCCCGTTTTTTATGGCGGAGATTGAAGTCAGCTGGGATGAGTACCTTGCATTCTATATCCAGACTGCAGCAGAAGGTCGTTCTACAGACACTGAAGGATTACGAAATAAAAAGCCGGCTGCAACTGATGCCATTTCCGGAGCCACCCCGCCTTATGGTCAACCTGATCAGGGATGGGGTTTAGGTAAAAGACCTGCTATCTCATTTTCATACCATGCTGCAGAAACATACTGTAAATGGTTAAGTTCTGTCTCGGGCAAAACTTATCGCCTGCCAACAGAAGCTGAATGGGAATATGCTGCAAGAGCCGGTTCTGTGGGTCCATACTTTTTCCCTGGCGATCCCAAAAAGTTTGAGAAAACAGGTCTGAGAGCTAAGATTTCGAAAAACGACACTTCTGTGATCAATACCTATATAATATATAAAGACAATAGTCCCTCGAAAACACAAACCCCCGACAGGGTGAAGCCAAATCCTTTCGGTCTGAAGAATATGGCGGGTAATGTTGCTGAATTTTGTTCCGACTGGTATAAGGCTGACACTTATTCAAAATATCCCGAAGGTGTAATAAAAGACCCCAAAGGACCTGATGAAGGAACTGAACATGTTGTCAGAGGAGGTTCGTTTCAGAGTTCTGCCGATGCCCTCAGAAGTGCTGCACGCGATTATACAAAGACAGAAGCGTGGTTAACGACCGACCCTCAGATGCCTAAAAGCATCTGGTGGTTCTCAGACTGTTTTAATGTGGGGTTCAGAGTGGTCTGTGAATTTGATGAAAAAACAGGTAATCAGGAAGTGAAAAATTAAACAAAAGGTTAATTCTTTTAAAAAAGAACTAAATATTTCTGATAAACTTGTTTTTTAACATATCGTTGTTTATATTGCAATTGCAAAATTAGTTACCTGACCTTAATAAACTGAAGTTTTAAACTAAATGGTTATGAATAACCTAAAAAAATGTTTTATCATAACAAGTGTAAAACATACACTTGTTATCAGTAGGCATAATTTTCTTTTCATGATTTTTAACCAACAATTTTAATTACCTATTCTTTTTATTAACTAACTTAAAGTGTAACAGTATGAAAAAAACTCCCAACTACTATTGGTTCTTTAAACCAATAGTGACTATTCTTCTGTTTTGTGGACTGGTATTACCTGCCAATTCACTGACAAGCGGAAATCCTTCCGGTTCCGGTCAGCAACAGATCAGCATTTCCGGAACTATTTCTGATGCTGGATCCGGCGCTGCACTGCCTGGGGTTAACGTCGTAGTAAAAGGTACCTCCAATGGTGCCATTTCTGACGCTAATGGTAAATATTCAGTTACCACCTCCGACAAGAATGCAACCCTGGTATTTTCATTCATCGGGTATGTTTCCCAGCAGGTTGCATTGGCTGGGAAAACAGTGGTTGATGTAGCCCTTCAAGCTGATTTGACCGGCCTTGATGAGGTTGTCGTTGTAGGTTACAGTACCCAGAAACGTGCAAACGTTGTCGGATCTGTAGCTTCAATTTCAGGCGCAAGCCTCCAGGCAATACCTGCAGTAAACGTATCCAATTCACTTGGAGGCCGTATGTCAGGTATTACTGTTATTCAGGAAACAGGCGAGCCTGGCCAGATGACACCCAGGATCCTGATCCGTGGCCGTAGTACCCTTGGTGGTGACAGAGGTACAAACTCTGCAGGCACAACATCTCCTCTTGTTGTTATCGATGGAGTTCAGGGCCGTTCAATGGACGAGATTGACCCGATGGACATCTCCAGTATATCTGTACTGAAAGATGCTGCTGCTGCAATCTATGGTTCAAATGCTGCTAACGGTGTTATCCTTATCACTACCAAAAAAGGTTCTGAAGGGAAACCACGTTTAAACTATCAGTTCTATCAGGGCTTTATGAGTCCGACAATAGTTCCTGAAACGACCAATGCTTTTGAATATGCTACAATGCTTACTGAATACCAGACACAGAATGGTAAAGCACGTACTTATTCAGACAAGGATATAGCATTGTATCAGAGCGGTGTAGATCCATGGGAACATCCTAATACAAACTGGTACGCTGACCTTATCAAAAACGTAACCACTACTTACAGACACAACTTAACTATAGACGGTGGTTTCAAGGGAGTGACTTACTATGTTTCCTTAGGTATGAAAGGTGACGAGTCAATCTATAAGCAATCTTCAACATCCTATAAGCAGTATAACATCCGTGCAAAAGTTGAATTGCCAATCAACGACTGGCTTAAAACCGGTATTGATATTGCTATGTACCAGAACAATAAATTATATCCTTATAAATCAGCCGACGCTATCGTAGGACAGTCAACACGTTTGCTTCCTACAAGATGGTCATTCTGGCCAACAGGTGAACCAGGTCCTGATATTGAATATGGCGATAACCCTGTTGTTACATCAACATTTGCAGGTGGTAAAAACGATCAGACAACCTACAGATATCTGAATACTTTTACTGCATCTATCACTCCTCCTATTGTTAAGGGATTGTCATTAAACGGTACATTCAGCTATGACCTTTCAAACTATTATAATAAGGCCTTCTACCAGCCTTGGACACTTTACACTGCAGACTTTTCCAAAGGAACACGCGATGCCAATGGATTTATAGTTTCTCAGCCGCTTACTCCTGGTCTCAGAGGCCTTTCATCTCCTCAGGATAATGAGAGATATGATAGAACTCTCAACCAGACAATTAACGTTAACCTTGCCTATACCAGGAAGTTTGGTGACCATAACCTCAGTTTATATGGTGGTTTTGAACAATACACCAATGACTGGAACACTTTTACAGCTTTCCGCCAGTACTATATTTCAACTGCGCTCCAAATCCTGAATGCCGGTGCTGATCAGGATAAATCCAACAGCGGTGATGCAACTATTTATGCCAAAAAATCATATATCGGCCGTGCATCCTACGATTATAAAGGAAAATACCTGGCAGAAGTGCTTTTCCGCAGAGACGGTTCACTTAAATTCCCAACCAGCAGCCGTTGGGGTAATTTCCCCGGACTTCTGTTAGGATGGCGTGCATCTGAAGAAGGTTTCTGGAAAAACAATATTTCTTTTATCAACTACTTTAAGCTAAGAGCATCTTATGGACAGATGGGTATGGACCCGGGAAACCCGTTCCAGTATGTGAATTCATTTAGTACTTCTTCAGGAATGTTATTTGGTACCGGCACTACTATAGAAACAGCTGTTGGACCTCCTACTATTGCTAATACGATTATCACATGGGAAACACAGACAACCCAGAACGTAGGGTTTGAATCAAAATTCCTCAAAGACCTGTTCCACCTTAATTTTGAACTCTACAAAAACAAGAGAGATCATATTCTGGCAGCAAGAGATGCTTCAATTCCTGCTTTTTCAGGTCTTTCTCTGCCGAATGAAAACATTGCAAAAGTTGAAAACAGTGGATATGAATTAGATGCCGGTGTTCATAAGAACATAACATCTGATCTTCGTATGGATCTGACTGCTAACTATAGCTATAACCACAACAAGGTAGTATTCCAGGATGAGCCTGCAAGATCAGTTCCATGGCAGCAAACAACCGGGCATCCTTACGGAGCATGGTTGATGTACCAGTCGCTCGGAGTATTTTCAGATAATACCTATACAGTTAATGGAGTTGCAAACTATCCTCACTGGGCTGGTGCTAAAGGTGGTGATGTTATTTTCCAGGACACAAATAATGATGGTGTTATTAATGGTGATGACAGGATCCTTGTTGATGCGGTTGATGCTCCTCAGACTTATTATGGCGTTAACCTTGATGTTAAATACAAAGGTTTCTCTCTTTCTGTTCTCGTACAGGGACAGGGTAAATATTTAAGGCAGAAATACTACGATAACAGACGTGGAGAAGCAGGTAACTACTTCAAATGGACCTATGACAACAGGTGGCAAAAAGACGGAGATGTTACCGATATTGCAAGAGCTTATAACAGAAACGATTATTACTGGTCTCAGGAGGTTCAGATGAGCACTTACTGGCTGGCAAACGTAGCTTATTGCAGATTGAAGAGCGTGGTTCTTACTTATAGCATACCTGCAGTCATTACTAAAAAAGCTAATATTGCTAATGCAAGCATATATGTATCAGCGAATAACCCTTTACTGATCTATGCAGCTGAAAAGATTTGGGATCCTGAATCAGTCAACCCAGGTGTATATCCGACAATGAAAACATTTGCCATTGGCGCGAATATTGCCTTTTAATTAATTTAGAAATTTTTAAAGAGTATAATATGAAAAAAATATCTAATTATATAATTGCCTTAGCTGCACTGTTATATACAGCAACATCGTGTACCGATGTTCTTGATCAGCAGTCAGTTAATACATTTAGCCAACAAGTAGTTTTCTCCGACATAAATGTTGTGAAATCCTACCTTGGGAAATGCTACGACAGGTTGGGAGGAATTCAGGATGCCAATAATTTGAATAACGATAATAATGGTGTTCTGGGTATGCGCGAGGACCTTCTCTCATCAGCAACTGACCAGACCTTAGGGATGCAGCGTCCGGCAAACTACGGTAATATAAGGGGAACCCTAAGCCCTGATAACCTGGGCTACTTTGCAAATACCGGTTATGCAGGATTTCTGAGATGGGAACATATTTATTCAAATCTCCAGAACATTAATACAATTATTGCCAGTATAGATGCTGTTAAGGTTACAACAGCACCTGATGAAGCACTTAAAGTAAGATTAAAAGGGGAAGCATATTTTCTTAGGGCATTTGAGTACAGCATGATTCTGATGAATTATGGTGGTGCTATATTAATGGATAAACCAAACACACTTACCCAGGACTTTCAGTCAATGACCAGGTCCACAATAGAACAGACCAAAGATTTTATTCTTGCTGATATTGCAAGCGCAATTACTAATCTCACTGGTCAGACTATTGAGCAGGGACGTGCTACTCCGGCTGCTGCTGCAGCTCTTAAGTCAAGAGTACTCCTTTTCTGTGCAGGTACACTTACCAACGGAGGTAATACCGCACAGGCATCAAATATGCTTGTATCCTTCCCGGCAGGTAAGCAGACAGCTCTTTTACAGGCTGCCAGAGACGCTTCAAAAGCTGTAATGGATGGTACTTATGGTGCTTTTTCTCTTGTGGGAAATACTACGGAACCTGTATTACCTCTTACTGCTGCCCAGGTTAAAGCATACTCAGAGAACTACCAGAATATTTTTATCCAGAAGGGAAAATGGAACAGTGAAACAATCTGGGGAATTGAGTATCCTCTTACCGGAGGGAATATTAACAATGCAAACATCTGGTTTGGCCCATGCGGTTATCACAACTGGGGGAACAATGACCCAACCGAACCTGCTGTAAGAAGCTTTGAAATGGCTGACGGTACTCCTTTTGTATGGGATAAATATTCTGCGGGTGATAAGTACAAACGTTATGCAACTGCTGCACAACTTGCCGCCGATCCACAGATGAACCCTTATGTTGGCCGTGAACCACGTTTTTATGCAATTGTTCTCTATGATGGAGCTCCATGGCAGCAACGTCCTTCTGATGTAGTTCCTCTTGAGCCTTTGAACCTGGTTCAGACAGGATATTACTATAAGGATGATGAAACTACAGTTACACTTAATGGTAATGATACCAGGCAGGGACAAGTTGAAGCATGGAACGGAACAAAGACTGGTTACTATATCAAGAAATTCCTTGATCCCACAACTGCAGGACAATTTTTCAGAAACACAACTGCATGGGTTGAATTCAGGTATGCTGAAATACTTCTGAACTATGCCGAAGCATGTATTGAACTTGGTGGCGCTGATCTCCAACCTGGAATTGATGCCCTTAACCTTGTCAGAAGGCGTGCTGGTCTTCCCGGCCGCGTTACTACAGACCAGGCAACAGCAAGAACATATATCCGTCAGGAAAGAGCTATTGAGTTCTTCGGCGAAGGCCACCGTTATTATGATATTCGCCGCTGGATGATTATGGGAACTGTTATCGAGAATGTTTATGGAATGAAGATCAAACATATGGTAAATGGTAATACCCAATGGTTACTGGATCTTAATGATAAGGAAGATGCCAGAATATTCGCCGATAATAAATACTATTGGATACCTTTTTCACGCTCAGAGATGAACAAAGCTCCAAACCTTCAGCCACAACCTGGTTATTAATATTAAACCGGGTTAAACCAGCTGAAATAAATTTATTAAGGCCGGCCGCAAAGGGCCGGCCTTATTTTAATAACCCAACTCCTTACACAACATACTTTTTACCAAATTTCGTATCTAAAACTATTAGCTATGTTACGACTGCGCCTGTATATAATGATGTTTTTTCAGTACCTTATGTACGCCGTATGGTGGGTGCCTCTTGCAGCTTATCTTACGAATATGGATGTAGCAAGTACTCAGAAAGCATTAATACTAAGTTCAATGGCTATAGGGTGTATAGCATCACCTGTAATCGGAATGCTTGCCGACCGCTATTTTGCAGGTCAGAAGGTGATGTTCGTGCTGAATATTCTGAATAGTCTGTTTTTGTTCTGGGCTGCAAGTACAAACAATCCTAATCTTCTTTTCGTGCTGCTGTTGTTCACCATGCTGTTTTATATGCCGACATGGGGACTTACCAGCGCAATAGCCATGGCACATTCCGCATCTGAGGATTTCCCGAAAGTGCGGGTGTTTGGATCAATAGGATGGGTTGCTTCGGGGCTCTTCAGCGTAGTTGTAGTGAAAATATTTCATCTCAGTTTTGACGGGACAAACCTTCCGTTCTATTTTGGAGCAGGAACAGGTATTGTTGCTGCTTTGCTTAACCTCACTTTGCCAGATACCCCTCCGGCAGGAAAAGGTAAAAAAGGGTCAATTATTGATGCATTCGGATTGGGTACATTACAGCTTATGAAAGAAAGGAACTTTGCATTGTTTATCATATTTTCTTTCCTTTCAATGATACCGTTTGCAATGTATTATTCATATTTCTCTGAATTTCTGCTGAATATTAAGATCCAGTACATTACAGTAACAATGAACTGGGGAGTGCTTGCAGAAATGGGATTTATGCTGCTGATACCTGTAGCAATAAAGAAATTTGGCTTACGTAAAGTAATGATAATGGGATTAATTGCCCTTGTAGTACGTTACGTATCTTTATATTTTGGTGGCGTACTTGAACAGCAGTGGCTATTTTATCTGGGTATTCTTGTACATGGTTTGATTTTCGGATTCTTCTATGTGGGAGGTCAGATCTATATCGATAAGAAAACCCCAAACGAACTCAAGTCGCAGGGCCAGGGTTTTATTTTTCTGGTTACTTTCGGATTAGGTTTATTGGCAGGTAATATGATATGTGGGAAAATAATAAGTCTGTTTAATAATAATTCTACCGGCGCACGAATTTATGACTGGAACAGTATATGGGGAATAACATCTTTGGCTTCAATTGCCTTACTCATCACATTCATTGCGCTATTTAAGGATGATGTGGCGGAAAAGGGGATGGGGGGCACTTACCTGTAAAATACCCAATACCAGAACGTATTGCCGAATTTCCTTTTTAAAGCAGGCTCTGCTGTTTTTGGATTAGTTCCATATTCCTGGAAGACTGTCAGATATTGTGTCCATCTGAGTTCGGTACTTTTACTTATCTTAATATTTCCCACATCGGGTAGTTTTCCATTATTGAATACAGAAAGTGATATTGCTGCTTCTTCGAAATTCTGAGGAAATTTTTTATATCCAAGTTTTTCAAAATCAGGTATGATATTCGCAATGCCCTGATAATTTTTTTTAAGCAGCAGGAAAGCTACTTTATATTGAAAAGCCTTTTTATTTAAAGAATCTGTTGCAAGTATTCTTTCAATATTAATAATAGGATCATCAGTTATGGAGAAAAAATCGGTATTCAGTCTGATTTTTCTTTTTTCTCCCAGATCAGGATCGGCATTAACAGCTAAATCATCAAACAACAACTTTTCAAATCTTTTCGCATCATCACTGTAAAAGGCGGTTTTCTTTAGAATTGCTATATACTTTGATGCTACCTTGTAGTTTCCATATATCAATTCAGTTTTTATAAGCATTTTAAGATCCTCAGGAGTTAATCCCTTCATTACCATGTTCTCAAATGCCCATCTGTGGGCTTCATTTATCATTCCAATGGTGTAATAAAAATAGCCTCCCTTTCTAAGTACTTCACCAATGATCTCCCATTTAAGAAATAGAGTTGTACCATCAGGACTCTGAGGAAAGTTAAAAAGCTGATCATTAAGCTGCCCTTTTTCGCAGAGTGAAATATTATTCAGGAACAATGTCAATGAGTTGTTTGAAGGATTTGCCTTGAGATAGGCTGTCACTTCATCAAATTTATTCTGATAAAATAATTTTTCAACCTGGAAATACTGGTTGTCCTTTTTATTATAACCGGCAATTCCTGCTACAAAAAGTAATATTACTGTAAATCCTGATAAAATTATGGTGCTAATGAAGTCAGATATTTTGAAACGGGCAGGCAGTTTTACTTTGATTTTTGAGATGAGGGGTAATAAGCAAAAGATAGCAACGACTGAATAGAACAGTATTGGATGAAAACCGGTATTTTGGTCATTGGTAGGGTATAAAAGCAAGGTTTTCAGGCTCTGAAAAAACAGAAATTCTTTCGATATATAAATTATCAGGAGCAAAACACTGAACACTGCAATGATTTTTAGCCATCCGGAAATAACCCTGTAAAATGCGAAATACAAAATAAGGAGAAGAACGAAGATCCATGAGAAACCTCCTGCTATGAAGTACCAAAAAGGTGTAATGAAGACAGGAATCCAGCCTTTAACCATTTTAAGATATTTTACAGAGATGTAAAAAAGTACTATCTGCAGAAGCATTCCGGCCATGTTGAGAACTAAAAACCGGTAGTCGGTCTGAAGATAGAAAAGCGCTAATCCGAATATAAATGGAAGGAATATTGAATCATTGCCTGTTAGGTTCCTTACTGTTTTTCTGACAATTAGTATAAACAGGGTGAGGAGTGCTGCTAAAATAAATGCACCTGCAAGAGGGTGAAAAAAGAAGGTAGTTATAAGTTCCCCAAGCCATATAATCAAACCTCCGGGTTGATGAAGACTCTGACTAAGGAAGTCAGCAGAAAAGATAAAAAGAGCAGATTTTTCCTGAAAAAATAGTATGTAATCACCAAAAAAACCGAAGTAGATGAATGAGCCTGTGAAGAATACCAGGGAGGGTAACCAGGAAGATAACGAGTTGTTTGTATTCTTGTTCTGATTCATAATTTTTTCTAGTTCTATTCTACACTTTAAGATTCCTCATTCCGAGTCCCCTTACAATTTTGCACACCAAGTCATATAACAATTTCCTGCTGAACCCCGGGGATCCCTCACTTCGTTCGGGATGACACACTTCTCTTGTGAGGGTAGAGGGTTAGCGGTGAGAATTTTACCGGTAAAATTCTCACCGCTAACCTTCTTGATCAAAACCAAATTGTCATCCCGAACGAAGTGAGGGATCTCTCAGGGCTCATAATGAATACTTTACATAATACTGTCATTCCGGGCGACAGCTTTTAGATTTACCTTTTAATTTAAGTTATTATTTGTTTGTATACCATTTTGCATTTTTTGCCGGACTTTTCGCAAGTTTCCTTATTTCTCCAGGATTAAGGTCAATTTTGAATGTTGAAAATTCCGGTACGTTAAAACTCTTCAAAAATCCCTGGTAAAACTCCGGATCCTTTTGTGGAAGAATGAAAGGTTTATCAGAAACACCGTTTTCATGGATATATGAAAAGTATGGTCTCGTTGTTAATCCATCATCCCGTTTACTGCTGAATACCAGCCATTTGCCATTAGATGACCATGAGTGATAACTATCTGCAAAGTCACTGTTAAGACTTAGTTTTGCTGATTTGAAGTTTTCCAGATCAATTGAATACAGATCGGCTTCTTTATGCCAGATTGAAAAAGTACCGTAATCGAAGAGAGTAAAAACAAGGAATTTCCCATTCGGAGAGATTCTCGGGAAAGAGGTACTTTTTTTTATAGAGGCAGCGTCAAAAACAAGTTCAGCCTCACCGAACAACCGGGTTTCAATATTAAAAGCAACGCGATATAAATTGTATTTTATCTGCTTGTAATCAAACTCTTTACCTATCTGTGGGGCTCTGCAGAAGTAAAGGAATTTACCGTCGGGCGACCATTCGGGAAATGTATTCATGAACTTTTCCTTATTGGCAAGTCCGATATCCATCATTTCATTTTTATCAATATCATATAGCACAAGTGAGGACTCGAGGTCGCTCACTTCAACTTTTTTATTGTCGGCAGCATGAAATTGTTGTATGATCTTATTTGAAGAAAATGCAACAAATTTGCCAGAAGGATGCCATCGCGGATAAACGGCTCCATTTTTCATTTCCCTCGTTTTAAGATTGATCTTTTTAAAACCATCTTTTGAATAGAAATAGGTTCCTCCCAGACTGCCCCTCATGTGAAAGAGAAAATCTTCAGTTTTCCCGTTATTGAATGAATGGCAGTTTATACAATTATCATCAACGGCACTGTTTTCGATTAACGATTGTGCTTTAAAATTTTCCAGACTACGGAGGTTTATACTCAGTTCGGCCCAGCTTTCGTAACCCGGATAAAGAAGTCTGTAGTAGAGATAAGGGTCGATTGTCTCAGTGGCAATTTTGTTGCTGACAGTTTTATACTTCATCCATTTGCCCTGATTGTCTTTTGAATATATTTCAAATTTAAGTTCATTACCTGCATTGCTTTTCAGCATCTTTTTCCAGCTTTTCTCAGGTATGAGTATCTTCCCTGATCCGGAAGAAATATTAATTTCCATTCTGTCAGCTGAAGAGATCTTAACAAAATAGGCTGATCCTTTTTCTTTTATAATGAAATTGAGCGGTGCAATATTAGGTGGAATAGTAACATTTGTATAATCGGGTTCAAGTTTTGGCAGAATGTCAGAAACGATTATATTACCTGAAGGTTTGCCGGTGCAACTGTAAATCAGCAGAATGATAAAAATTAAGAAGGGAATAATTTTTTCAGGAAGAATCTTTAAGTTTTTATTTACCATTGGTTTACGGGGTGAATCTTTACCTGCGAAAAGTAATAAAAAAATGCTTTCCCTAAACACCCGCTTGTTGTTTTTTGGCTGGAAGCTTTAATCCCCATGTCATTGAGTCACTCAGGACTAGTTAAAAAATATTAAAACGGAATCAAATATTTGCTTTTCCGGATTGCAATATATATATTTGAGTACGTTACAAATCTATTCTGTAGTATTATATTTTATCAGTTCTAAAAAACCTAACTAATATGAAAAATTCAAATCTTTCAAGAAGAAATTTTTTGGGTAAGGCAACAACTGTAGGAGTTGCAGGGATTTTGGCCCCGGGTATTATTACAAGTTGTTCGCGTGAAACAAAAAAAGTTGTTGCAGTTCCAATTATGCTTGATCAGGCTCCAGACGGAAAAGTTCTGAAAGCTGGTCTTATTGGTTGCGGAGGTCGCGGGACAGGTGCTGCAATAAATTTCCTTAGTGCAGGTCCCAATCTTCAAATTGTTGCATTGGGTGATACATTTCAGGATCGTATTGATTCCTGCAGAAAAGAGATCATGGATAAAAAAATGCAGGATGTTCCTCTCGATAAGTGCTTCGTTGGTTTCGATGCATATCAGAAAGTTATTGATTCAGGCGTTGATATTGTTATTCTTGCCACGCCTCCTTTCTTCCGTCCTGACCATCTGGCAGCAGCTATTGCAGCAAAAAAACATGTATTTGCAGAAAAACCAGTTTGCGTAGATCCAACAGGAGCAAGATCAGTAATGGCTTCAGCTCAGAAAGCAAAAGGGATGGACCTTTGTATCGTCACAGGTACCCAGCGTCGCCACCAGCGCGACTATGTAGCCACATGGCAGCAGGTTAGCCAGGGTTTAATGGGTGATATTGTTGGCGGTAATGTTTACTGGAACGGTGGTAAACTATGGCATCGTGAAAATACTCCTACATGGACTGAAATGGAATGGATGATCCGCGATTGGGTTAACTGGACATGGCTTTCAGGTGACCATATTGTAGAGCAGCATGTTCACAACCTTGATGTTATGTCGTGGTTCACAGGGACACATCCTGTTAAAGCAGTTGGTATGGGTTCGAGGCTCCGCCGAGTTACAGGAAATCAGTATGATAATTTCAGCATTGACTTTACTTTCGAAAACGGAATGCATTTCCATAGCATGTGCCGTCAGATTAACGGTACAACTCCCAATGTTTCCGAAAGAATACAGGGAACAAAAGGTTCAACAAACTGTAAGAGCACCGTTCTCGACCTTGCCGGAACTGAATTATGGAAGTATCAATATCCTCTCAAAGACGGCAAACCAACTAATAATGTTAGTGTTGATCCTTATGTACAGGAACACATTGATCTGGTTACAGCTATTCGTCAGGGAAAGGTTATAAATGAAGCAGAAAATACAGCTATTTCAACAATGACTGCTATTATGGGCCGTATTTCAGCTTATACCGGCAAGGAAACAACCTACGAAGAGATGATGAACTCCGACCTTAAGCTCGGACCAAAAGTATTCGTATTAGGACCTGTTGATATTGACAAAACTGTTCCTATTGCAGGTCTGGCTTTTGATGCTGCCGCTGAATCTGCCAGAACTAAAGAGAGAGAAGCTGCAAGAGCCAAAAGAGATGCGGCTGCTGCAAAAGCCCCGGCAACTAAATAGATATTAAGTTCACTTAATTAATCATATTTAATATGGATTACTCAAGGAGGAATTTTATTAAAAATGCCACAACTACGGGAGCCGCTATTCTGGCTGCTCCTGCTATCTTTGGTTCATCAGCAGCCTCAAAAAAACTAAAGGCTTCCGATGCTGTAACCCCTTTCAAACTGAAGTATGCTCCGGGATTTGGTATGTTTCGTCAAAATGCCGGGCAGGATCCTATCGATAACATTAAATTTTGTAAAGATCAGGGATTCAGGGCTATGTTCGACAATGGTCTTCCGGGACGGGAACCGGCACTTCAGGAGAAAATTGCTGCCGAAATAAAGAATCAGGGAATGGAACTTGGACCTTATGTACTTCGTGGAGATCCGCGAATTCCGGATTTTGTACTGAATAAACAGGAAATCCGTGACATGCTCGCGGGTGTAATGAAGTCGGCAATTGAAGTGAGCAAGAGGACAGGTGTAAAACAAGCTCTCATCGTTCTGGGTCGATATGATGATAAACTCCACATTGACTATCAGACGGCTAATGCAATCGATAACCTGAGATTTTGTTGCGATATAGTTGAACCGGAGGGTATTACGCTGGTCCTTGAACCTTTGAATAACCTCATTAATCATCCCGGCCTGTTTCTTACAAGAATTCCTCAGGCCTATGCTATTTGCAGGGGAGTGAACAGGCCGTCATGCAAAATTGTTGATGATCTTTACCATCAGCAGATAACCGAAGGTAATCTCATCCCTAATATTGAGGCTGCATGGAGCGAAATTGGTGCATTCCACCTCGGAGATTCCCCTGGACGTAATGAACCCACTACCGGGGAGATAAACTTTAAGAATATCTTTAAGTACATCTATAATAAAAAATATAATGGCACCCTCTGCATGGAGCATGGAGTGAGCAACAGAGGTACAAAGGAAGGTGAGTTAAGAGTAATACAGGCTTATCGCGAATGTGATAGCTTTGAGATTTAACTAAATATTCGTCAGAATATTATTATAGAGACGCAGAATTCTGCGTCTCTTTTATTTTATAACAGAGTTTAACAATCAATAAGTTCTTTCCAAAGTTATTAAAAATCTTTTCAGTTATATTTGAGCTTTAAATAATCATATCGATAGTGAATGAATCGCGATTTATTAATAAAGGAATTACGTAAACAACCTGATATAATTTGGGATATTATTGTTATCGGGGGCGGCGCAACAGGATTAGGTATTGCTCTCGATGCTGCTTCGCGAGGTTATAAGACACTTTTACTTGAACAATCAGATTTTGCCAAAGCAACATCATCCCGAAGTACAAAGCTTGTTCATGGTGGGGTAAGATATATGGCTCAGGGTGATCTGCTTTTAGTAATGGAGGCTCTTCATGAAAGAGGATTAATGCTGAAAAATGCTCCGCATCTTACATTCAACCAGGCATTCGTAATTCCCATTTACACAATCTGGGACGCAATTTTGTACACTGTCGGCCTCAAGTTTTATGATATTCTTGCAGGACGGCTTAGTTTAGGGAAATCTTACTTCATAAACAGAAAAAAAACTATAGAAAGGCTCCCTTTTCTTAAGAATGAAGGGTTAATAGGCGGGGTTGTTTATCACGATGGTCAGTTTGATGATTCAAGAATGGCATTGGCGCTAGGGAAAGCTTGTATTACAAACGGGGGACTGGTACTTAACTATTTCAAAGTCGTAAGTCTTCTAAAAAATGAAAAGGGGAAGGTAAACGGCGTTTGTGCCAAAGAATCGGTTTCGGGTGAAGAATTCAACCTGAAAGCAAAACTTGTAATAAATGCAACCGGCATATTTGCTGACGAAGTAGCCAGGATGGACAATCCTGCTTCCAAACCCACTATAAGGCCAAGTCAGGGTGTCCATATTGTCCTTGACAGATCTTTTCTGGAAAGCGATTCTGCAATAATGATACCGAAAACATCAGACGGGAGAGTGCTGTTTGCTATCCCCTGGTACAATGAAGTTGTTATAGGAACAACTGATACCCCGCTGGAAAAAATTAGTTTAGAGCCTGTTGCACTGGAGAAAGAAATTAGCTTTATCCTAAATACAGTTGAGTTATACATGGTTAAGCCTCCAAAGCGCGAAGATATACTCTGTGTTTATGCAGGTCTGCGTCCTCTTGCAGCCGACCCTGATAATCCGGCATCCACAAAAGAAGTTTCGCGCAGACATAAAATTACTCTTTCACCATCCGGGCTCCTGAGTATTGTAGGGGGAAAATGGACTACGTATCGCCGTATGGCTGAAGAAACTATCGATAAGGCAATCAAAGCAGGATTTCTTAGAAAAAGGAAATGTATAACCTCAGATCTTAAGCTTACAACTCTAAAATCTATTGACTCAGGAAACCGGTTGCATATTTATGGCGATGGGTCATCAGAAATAGATGAAATGATAAACCAGAATCCTGCATTGGGTATACCACTGGATCCCCGGTTGCCATACACAAAAGCTGAAATTATCTGGATCTGCAGGAATGAAATGCCGTTGAACGTTGAGGACGTACTTGCCAGAAGGACCAGGGCATTATTGCTAAATGCCAAAGTCAGTGCAGAAATGGCAGCTGAAGTTGCATACATTATGGCAATGGAGTTGGGATTTGATTTGATATGGCAAAATGAACAGATAGAAACATACCATGAACTAGTTAAGAACTATATCCGGGAAAAATGAAAAAATTCATCTTAGCACTCGATCAGGGAACTACCAGTTCCCGCGCAATCGTTTTTGATCATAATGGTCTTCCTGTTACGGTTGCTCAAAAGGAATTTACTCAGTTCTATCCAAAACCGGGATGGGTTGAGCACGATCCTGATGAAATCTGGTCAACTCAGACCGAAGTTGCTCTGGAGGCAATTACGAAAGCAGGTCTCGAAAGCAGTAGCATAGCCGCTATTGGTATTACTAACCAGCGCGAGACAACCGTTGTCTGGAACAGGAAGACGGGAAAAGCGATTCACAATGCAATTGTATGGCAAGACCGACGTACTGCTGATTTTTGCGACCAGTTGAAGAAAGATGGACAAAGCCGGAAAATTCTTGAGAAAACCGGACTTATTATCGATGCATATTTTTCTGCCACAAAAGTCAGGTGGATACTGGATAATGTCAAAGGCGCCAGAAAACTTGCTGAAGATGGACAATTGGCATTCGGAACGGTGGATTCATGGCTGATATGGAATCTGACACGTGGAGGATTGCACATCACTGATGTCTCGAATGCATCAAGAACCATGTTGTTTAACATACATTCGCTTAAATGGGATGATGAGCTGCTTAAAATATTTAACATTCCTTCAAGCATGCTTCCGGAAGTAAGATCTTCCAGTGAAGTATACGGAAATACTGTAGGATTGTTTGTATCCGATATTCCAATTGCGGGTATAGCCGGCGACCAGCAGGCAGCTCTTTTCGGACAGATGTGTATTGAACCGGGGATGGTTAAGAACACTTATGGGACAGGATGTTTTATGATGATGAACATTGGCAAAAAGCCCATTGAGTCAAAGAGTAAGCTTCTTACTACAGTTGCCTGGAAAATAGGCAAAGAGACAAATTATGCCCTTGAAGGCAGTATCTTCATTGCTGGGGCAGTTGTTCAATGGCTTCGTGACGGACTTGGGATTATTAAGAAATCATCGGATGTTGAAAAACTGGCAGCAAAGGTAAAAGATAGTGATGGAGTTTACTTTGTACCAGCTTTCGCCGGACTTGGAGCGCCTCACTGGAACCAGCATGCACGAGGTACGATGGTGGGCCTTACAAGAGGCTCAACTTCTTCACATATTGCCCGGGCTGCACTCGACAGTATAGCATATCAGACACTCGAAGTTCTGCTCGCAATGCAGAAAGATTCAGGGATTGATATTCGCGAATTGCGTGTTGACGGAGGTGCGACTGTCAATAACAATCTGATGCAGTTCCAGTCCGATTTGCTGCAGACAAAAGTTGTCCGTCCAAAAATCACTGAAACTACCGCCCTGGGTGCCGCTTATCTTGCCGGTCTTGCTGTTAAGTATTGGAGTGATATCAATGAGATTAAGAAACAATGGCAGATGGATCGCACCTTTTCTCCTCAGATAAAAGCAGCTGAGACACTTTCGCTGATAAAAGGATGGCACAGGGCCGTAAAAGCATCAAAAGCCTGGGCAGATGACACAAAATGAGGTTGAGGTTAAGACTAAGGTTTAGAAATATCACTTTAAGTACTTTTTATTCAAAACAATATTTATTTTTACAACATAATCGATAACTAAAACCAGATAATATGAGTCCATTCTTTGCTGAATTTTTTGGTACTGCTATAATCATCGTCTTCGGGGGAGGTGTGGTTGCAAACGTAGTTCTTAATAAGACCAAAGGAAACAACAGTGGCTGGATAGTAATATCATTCGGATGGGCAGTCGGAGTGTTTACCGGAATACTTATTGCAGCTCCATTCAGTGGTGCACATTTGAATCCTGCTGTCACTCTTGCGCTGGTTATTGCAGGTAAATTCTCTATTTCTTTGCTTCCCGAATATATCTGTGCACAATTGCTCGGAGCTATGTTTGGTGCTTTTCTTGTATGGTTAGCCTATAAAAAACATTTTGATGCAACTGACGATGGCGATGCAAAACTTGCAGTTTTCTGTACTTCGCCGAATATCAGAAGCTATTGGTATAATGTTCTTACAGAGGTTATAGGAACCTATGTCCTCTCTCTTGCTGTTCTTTATATGGCAAAACCGGAAGTTGGATTGGGAGCATTGAGCGCCTTACCCGTTTCAATTGTTGTTCTTGGCTTGGGTCTGTCAATTGGGGGTCCAACCGGATATGCCATAAACCCGGCCCGCGACCTTGGTCCGCGCATTATCCATTTCATTCTTCCTATCCCGCTTAAACGGGACAGTGATTGGAAATACTCATGGGTACCTATATTAGGTCCGTTATTGGGCGCAACTATAGCAGCCACTATGTTTGTAATGTTTGGAGGTTAATATTTTAAAAAATTTTGTCATGAAAGAAAAATTAAATTTAATTTTCCTAAAGCTTCACAGTCTTATAGGAAAGAATGCAATTGCTAAAATTTCATTTATTGCATTGGGAATATCTTCAACTATCTGGTTCCTGATAAGAGTTATCCCAAAGCCGCAAAGGGCTTTTTATCCGTGTATGAGAGCCGCAGCACCTCTGATGTCAACATTTGTAATATACATCATTACAATGTCAGGATCTGTATTCGCCTTCCGGAAAGCTAAAAACCATTTCAGAAAAGCACGATTCTTTTATGCCGTAACATTCCTGGTTCTTGCCGGCATAAGCACATTTTTGTTTTTTGCAAATAAAACCGAAGAGGTCTATGGAAGTACAGTTGATACTAATAGTTTAATGTCGAATTCTCCGGTTGGTGTTGGTCATGGAATTTATCCAGGACGGGTTGTCTGGGTTTTTGACCCCGAAGTTGCTAAATGGGATGGAACCAACAAGTACTGGTGGGATGATAAAAGTACCTCTCAAATCGAAGCGGATAAGATGCTTGCCAATGTTCTTACTTCACTTTCAGGTAAAAAATCAGAAGCCAAAGCGTGGGATGCACTTTTTACCAGTTTCAACGAAACTAAAAACAAAGGTAAAAAAGGTTACAGCCCAAATCAGAAAATTGCAGTAAAAGTTAACCAGAACAATACAACCAGGCATGCTGATACAACAGGGTTAAATGCTTCACCACAACTTGTTTATGCCTTAATAAAAAGTCTGACTAAAGAAGCCGGAGTTCCTCAGAAAAATATTACAATATTTGATGCCAGCCGATTCATCTGTGATAATATATTTTTAAAATGTCATAAAGATTTCCCTGAAGTAGTGTTTGTGGATAATGAAGGAGGTGAAGGGCGCATAAAATCGACTTATGTTGACAATGCAATTCCTTATTCCGTTGATAATGGAAAACTTGCAACAGGGCTGGCTTCCTGTGCAGTTGAGGCAGATTATCTGATAAATATGGCTTTATTGAAGGGTCATGTCGGACAGGGTGTTACACTATGCGGCAAAAATTTTTACGGAGCAACCAGTATCGACAAGAACTGGAGAAAGAATGCGCATGATAATTTTAACCAGGATCGACAGGGGAAAGACAAGTATCTGACATTTACAGATTTCCTTGGACATAAAGACCTGGGCGGGAAAACAATGTTGTTTATGATTGACGGATTTTATGCTGCCCGTTCGCAGGATGGTCCTCCTTTGATTAAAGACAAATGGAGAATGGCTCCGTTCAACAATCGTTGGTGTTCAAGTCTGTTTGCTTCTCAGGATGGAGTAGCTGTTGATGCAGTAGGTATTGACTTTTTACGTGCAGAATGGCCCGATCTTTCAGATCTTGCATATACTGAAAAGTATCTTGTTGAGTCGGCTCAGGCTGATAATCCTCCTTCTAAGACAGTTTATGATCCTGAACGCGATGGCACAAAGTTGAGTAGCTTAGGTGTTCTTGAGCATTGGAATAATGCCGCTGATAAAAAATATAGTCGCAATCTTGGAAAAAACTACGGTATTGAATTGGTGTATGTAGCACTTAATGCTAAATAGATTTTAACTTTAAGTACTTTAGTCACTTCTTACTTGCAGTCCTGCTCTACTTTAATAATTGGGTTGACATCATAACCTTCGTCTGTAGCTTTCTGGAGTAGCATTTTGTAAGTGACTTCATCCATTGTCTTTTCTCTGGCAAGGATCCACAGGTATTTGTAACCTGGATCACCAACAAGGACATACCTGTAATCTTTATCCAGATCCATTATCCAGTAATCGCCGGAGAATGGCCAGAAAAACTGTACTTTAAGTTTTGCAGGGAAATTCTTATCAGGGATCCATGCAACTCCCTTTGCTGAAGTGTTTTTCTGAGGATCTGTTATATAATTACCAGCATTAATTACTGTTATTTTCCCATCATCACGAAGTGAATACTCCGCTGAAGTGCATTTAAGTTTTCGTTCGAAAAAGTTCGGCAGCCGGGCAATCTCATACCACATTCCCTGATACCTTTTCAGATCAACTGATGATACAACAGATGGAGTTTTTTGGGATTGGGCTGAACTGAATAAAATACATGTTAAAAAGATCATTATCGTTTTTTTCATTTATTGTTTTTATTTCCCCAACAAAGAAAGAAATAATTTGCTCTAAAAGGACGTTAAATATTATCCTTTCTATTATGATGTATATTAACACATTCTTAACAATATTTCAAAATTTACAATGCATTTGGGCACAAAATTTGTATTACAATATTTACATGAACAATTACTAAAAGTAATTAAAAGAGAGATTTGAGGAGGAAATTAAAATGAAAAATTCAGGAAATTTGAAGAATGTTTTCAGAACAGCATTATTTGTCGCTGGTATCATGATCCTGCAAAGTTGCGTAGTTTATCGGCCAAATAGTGAGCAACTTGTTTCCGTACCCGATATAATAAAGATGAGTAAGGACGGATTATCTTCAAAAGATATTATCGGGGAAATAAATCAGTCCCATACAGTTTACTCTCTCAGAGCTGACCAGCTTGTAAACCTTCGTGATGAAGGAGTTCAGGATTCAGTTTTAAATTATATGGAGGAGACAAAAATTAAAGCCATTCAACAAAATCAGAGATATGCAGCTTCTCCTTACTGGCGCATGGCTGCTGATGGTTTCTTCTATGGAGCTTTCGGTTTTTTGGGGCCTTATGGTTACTTTGGATGGAACATGGCACCAACTATAATATTTAGTGCCAGTAGAATTATTGCTGGTAGTTCCCATGACTGGTACCATGGGGGGAACCATGGTGGAGGAGCAAATCGAGGAGGTACAAGAAGGCGGTAAGATGAAATATGAAGGGATCTCATTATGGAAAAGTCCTAACACGGGAGCAACTAATGAAAGTTCTTTCGGGGCACTAGCATAAGGATGGCGTGATGGTGCCGGATTCCCCTCTGGCATGCTTAATATCATTATTAATTCTGCAGTTCTGACATTTTGGTGATTATCTTTGGTCTTTTAAAATCGACATCAAATAAAAAGGAAAAATTATGAATATTCTGGAACTGATTTTTGGCAAAAAGGTTAATCTTCAGGAAGTAATTTCAAACGGTGCTGTAATTTTGGATGTACGGACAAAAGGTGAATACCAGTCAGGTCATCTTCGGAAATCTATTAATATACCAATTGATAATTTGCCTCAGAACATTAAAAAGCTTGACAAAAGCAAGCCCATAATAACCTGCTGCGCTTCAGGTGCCCGTAGTGCTGCTGCCAGAAGATTACTGAAATCGAACGGATTCGAACAGGTTTATAACGGAGGTTCATGGCAGAGTCTAAAGAAATATGTGTCATGACCATACCTCCGGACCGAAAACACATAATCAGGTTGTCGCCTGATCTTCCATTCAAAAGTTTATCAATTGAACTCAATTGTGAAAAGCATGGGTTAAATAAAAACACTGGCAATATGATAATAAGTTTAGTTTTATACATAATCAAATTCAAAGTAGTGTCCTATATTTCCTTGCATAGCAACTGCAGCAATGTATTCTTCTTTAAAGTAGATATTTCTTAATTCGTACAAATGTTTATCATCATTTCCAAAAAAAAATGGTTGTTCATAAAAACTATCAGCCAAATCAATTTCCCCCAAATCTGAACTTACAAATTTCCCCTGAACTTTAATCAGTGCTTCTTTCAAAGTCCAGAAAAAGAATATTCTATTGATTTGATTATTATTTTCTTCACTTAATATAACAGCCCTTTCATTTCCCGAAAAATATAAAGAAACATAAGATAATACATCATCTATCTCTCTCAATTGCTCAATATCAACACCTACTTCACTACCTGTTGATATTGCCAACAAACCATATTTATTTCTGTAGGAAATATTAAAATTAATACCTTCATTAATAAAAGGTTTACCAAAAGGGCCATATTCATAGGAAATTTTATGTGGTTCAATATTCAAATAGCCAGATAACACTTTCCTCATAAACCTATGATTACAGATATATCTTATGGAATCAATTTGATTTGTAAATTTTACTGCTCTTTCTTTTTCTTCAATTGAAAGAACCGGATTATTCTTTTCAGCAATATAATCTTCTTCATTCACCTTATATCGCCAAACGTGCAATTCACCTTTTTTTATATTCATAGTGCCCACGGGTCCTTTTTAAGTTTTAACAGCCGGGGCTCCCACAAAACAAGTATTTGCCGGTAGTGTTTCACTTTTCATTAGTACAGATAGTGGTTCTAAAATAGAACTGTTTTCCATTTTTGAATCATAAAGTACCACTGCCATACCTCCAACGCTGCATTCTTTCCCAATATCTACAAAAGACATTTTCATAACTCTGTCCTCGAAAAGATGTGTTTGGAGAGTACAGTTATCGTTCAAAACGGAATAGTCATCAATTTTAATTAGATCAAACTCTGTTATTTGGGTGCTAAAAAAGCAAGTTTTCTTCCCTATTTTGCAGCCCAGCAAACGTAATGGATATTTTATAAATGGTGTTCCCGTAAGGATATTCAAAATGAATAGTACCAGGAAGTTTTCATAAACACCTGTTACAAGTTCACTTCTCCAGACATAACTGCACCAAAGTGGTTTTTTAGCAGGTGAATACTTGCCAATCACTATCCATTTTAGCAGAGCAGTAACTAAGATGCCCAGAATAGCTGCACCCAGATAAAGAAAGGGGAAGAAGAGAAATAACTCACCAAGGTCTTTTTCAACCTGTAAATATGAAACTGCATTTGTAATTAGTGAAGCAAAAATAATGAAAAGCGTTGCAGGTAAAATAACACGGAAAAACTCTATTGAATAACGCAGGATAAATAGTATTCTTGTTGGCTTATAAGTGCGTTCTGCTGAAAATTCGTGATTTATGTCGCGTTTTGGTAAAAATACAGCTGGAGATCCGAACCATGATGTGCCATCTTTTGCCGGTAAATTTTCGCTTCTCATTTTGGATAAAACTCCAACCAATACATCATTCCCTAACCGTGTTTTTGGACTTATTACTGCACTGTTTCCAACGAAAGTACGGTTTCCGATATATGTTTTTGCAATTTCTATATACCCGTTTCGAACATGAGATGCTCCAATTGAAACCGAATCAGCCAGGAAACATTCATCGCCAGTTACCAACAAGTCCGGTGATATAAACTCTACAGTTGATATTTCTACTCGTTTCCCTATTTTTACTCCCAACATTCTAAACCAAATTTGCAGATAAAGCGTTGTGTAAAGAGTCCCGATTACTTGCAAGCTTAATTTCATCAGTTGGTCAAAAAACCATTTTTTGTAGTAAAAAAGACTATTAACCGGATATTTGCCCTCCTTTATATTGCCTAGTAATGCCCATTTTAGTATTGTTACAACTGTTGTAAGCAATAATACAAACGAAACGCCAACCAGGATAGTCATCCAAAGAAAATGGTATCCTTCTGTCGAATAATCCAAATGCGTAATTAACATCATTCCGGGAAAGTAAGCAAACATGGTAATTAGTGGAATAAGAAAAACACCTGCAAATGAAAGTATTGACAATTTTTTTGACCAAAGTTGAATGCAGTCTTGAGGTTCATTAATCCCGATTTTAACTGCTCTTGAACCGCCCCAGTTTTCGTTTTCTGGAATAGTGCAACCTTCGGAAATGAGTGAAAGATCTTCAATGGAACTGTTTTTCTCCATTTTAGTGTTGTGAGCCAGAAAGCATCTTGTACCAATAAAAGCATTATCGTCTATTTCAATGCTTCCAATATTAAGATAACCATCTGCTATAGTAAAGCCCCTCAAATGAGAATCAGTGCAAATACTGACATTATTTCCAATTTTTAACAAATCGAATACAGAAATAGCAGAAGTATCTATATAAGTATTATTTCCCACTTTAGCCCCCAATAATCTCAGGAACACATTCATAATGTTAGTACCTGTAAAGTAGGTTATTGGGCAGATATTTATTACTTTGTCAACAATCCAAAACCTAAAATAGCAGGTACCCCAGAGTTTGTATTTTCCGGCTTTAATTTTTCCTAAAACAGTCCATTTAAAACCAATAGCAAAAGCTGTAAGTACTGGTAACAATGCAAAGTACATTAAGAGGCTTAAAAACAAAGAATATATTGCTCCATTTTCAGCCTGGTAATAATATGAGTAGACAAAGAATGGTCCCAACCATTCCATTCCGAATAGCAGAATCAGGAAAAGCAAAGATAATCCCTGAAAAAATGTACAGGTAAAATAGCTCAGTCTTGATGGGGTGTGAATTTCGCGTTTTTGATTCCTCTTTTCTTCCTTTTTTAGTTTTTTCTTTTCAAGCTCAGCTGCCAGATCTGAGAGGATTGGAAATTTGTAAACGTCAACAACCGACATGTTTTCGAATATTTTTAGTTTACGCATTTCGGAAACAACTATTGCTGCCAATAATGAATGTCCCCCCAAATGATCAAAAAAATTGTCGTCCATCGAAATATTATCCCTCAGAATATTTTTCGAAATGATTTTTACCATTTCGATTTCTACTTCAGTTGATGGTGGAATAATCTTTTTTTGAGAAGAAAATACTAAGGGTGTATGAGGAGCCGGTAATTGTTTTCTGTCGATCTTCTGACTCGAAGTCATGGGAAGGAATGAAATAATATCCAATGTAGAAGGAATCATGTAGTATGGAAGTTTTTGTCGCAAAAATCCGGCTATCCCTTCACGATCTATTTCTTCGTCTTTACGAAGTACCAGATAGGCGGCAAGTTGCTGAGTGTTACTGTCTAATGATACGGCAGCTGCCTGTACTCCCTCATATTTCGTAAGCAGACTTTCAATTTCTTGTAGCTCTACTCTGAATCCGCGAATTTTGATTTGTGCATCAGCTCTGCCTAAAAAAATAATTTCACCATTGGGTGAATACTTTGCCAAATCGCCTGTACGATAATATCTTACGCTAACCCCCTTGAATTTATCTGTTTCGATAAATTTTTGAGCCGTTAAATCTTCTCTGTGTAAATATCCTCGTGCAATACTCTCACCACCAATCAGTATTTCTCCTTCTTCACCAGCTGCTATAGATTCAAACTGATCATTGACTAATAGTACATCATAACCGGGTAATGGTCGACCTATAGTAACCTCTTCATTTGGACTTAACACTTTATATGTTGCAATGACGGCAGCTTCTGTCGGTCCATAAGTGTTAAATACCAACCTATCAGGTTTGCACCACCGTGTTGCAATCTCTTTTGAACAAACCTCGCCTCCAAAAATTAGTATTTTCAAATCTGGAATATCTTCTTTTACCACAGAAAGAAGCGTAGGAGCACAAGAGAGAAAAGTAATATTTAGATTATTGAGAATTGATGCAAACCTATCGCCCGAACGCATTATATCAAATGTTCCAATAACCAAAGTTGCACCTGCCGAAAACGGCACCCATATTTCCTCTACTGAAGCATCAAATGATACTGAAAAACCTTGTAATGCTCTGTCTGTTTGCTTTATAGGATAAATTATCTTTGCACTATTGATGTAATTTACTACATTTTTGTGTTCAAGCAATACCCCTTTGGGGTTACCTGTGGTCCCTGAAGTGTAGATAATATAGCACAAGTCGTTTGCAGTACGGTTTATTCCAATTGGCTTTGTCCCGGTGTAATTATCTAATTCTATGAGTTGTTTATCAATATTAAATATTGAATGGCGGTTCAGTTGCAATCCAATTCGTTCAAGAATTTCATCTGCTGTGATGAGCAATTTTGCATTGGCATCCTCCATAATAAAATTAAGCCTGTCAGCTGGAATTTCCGGATCAAGAGGAATGTAGGCAGCTCCGGCCTTCAATACACCCAGCATAACTAATGGTACTTGTGCGCATCGAGGTAGCAATATCACTACTTTTTCTTCAGGTCCAATACCTTTTGTTATTAAGAAATGCGCAAGCTTATTGGCTATTTTTTCAACTTCCGAGTAAGTATATTTAGTTTCACCTTGTTCAATGGCAATTTTATTTGGATGTAACAATACCGAATCTTCGAAAAACTTTTCTAAAAACATATTTTAAAAATGTTTATTTTAATCTATTGAAGTAACAAATATTAGAACAATTTTTTTGATTATAGACCTTAGATGAGGAAAGAAGAATATAGTTTAATCAAAAAAAGGATTCTTGCATTTCATTTTAGCTATAATGAAAATATCTATAGATACTCTATTTTAGGTTTTTGAGTGGGGGCAAAAAACATAGAGGATTAAGCTTCACTGCGTTCGGCTTGATCCGTTTTTGGGTGCTTCACGAAGAAAAAGCCCTGTTGCTTTCGCATCAAGGCTTTTTCTTTGTAGACAAGAGGTTTGAATTATCTAACCTTGAGTTAATAAAAGATATGGAAAGATTAATGAAATTATCGGAAGTTTTACCGGAACAATCAGTGTCTATTACGCCAAGGATTTGACCAAAATGAATATTTTGGTGTACTCTGATAATCTGAGTAACTAGGATAATTCCATGTGTCTTTTTTAGAACACTCAGGCTGAATTATTTCATCTTTATCATAGGAATCTAGATACTGGTCTTCTTTTGAAACAAACGGATCAAGCCAGTCTGCCTTTGCTTTCGCCCATTCAATTTTTGTGGCAATTTCTTCAGTTATCTCGCCATCCCTGCTCACAAATTCTTCAAAGGTGCTTATGTATTGTCTCAAAATGTGAGTTTTATGCAATCGCTCTGCCATTAAAAACAAAGATTTAAACTCTTTCTTTTCTGCTTTTTTCTTTTGCTTGAATTCTTCTCGTAAACGCTCTTCATTTTCCCTGATAAGTCTTTGTCGCTCAGATTCAATGCGTTCTTCTTTAATTTTTTCAGCTCGAATTTCCAAATTGGCAATAATTGGGATTATCTTGTCTTCAAGTTTGGTTTGAGAGGTATCTTTAAAAGTATCTTTATCCCTGTAACCATAGAAAATATTAAAATGCAGCTCCCCACTGAAAACTTTCATATACTTTGAATAGGTATCCTCAGTGTTGGGAACTTGTTTTAATCTTTCGGTTAGATCAATATGGATCTCTTCTGAATTAATAACTGCATAGGTAAGATTATCTTTGACCTTTATTCCCCAGCCTCTGAACCGTAAACCCTTTATAATAGTTTCAAAAATAGAAAGTGATCTGTCTATTGATTTCTCCGATACTGAAATATTAAGAGCGGGCCCCGTTTTTACTTTAAAAGGATTCTTCTTTAAATAATCATTTTCAGATTCATGCCTGAATTTTTCTTTGGTATCTATTATTACCGGATCTTTCGCGTATAATACTTCAGGAACCACAAAAATAGATGTGTCTCCACTTCTAATTTCAGATTCACGAATTGCATTTCTACTCATCGGAGGAGGTAAAGTAATTTCTTTTTCAGTAAGATCAGTACTTTGTTTATTACTCGCAGATTCTTTTGGTAGTGGAATAATTTCGGTTTTCTTACCATGCTTCAATTTCGACCAGTATCCAATTGGCGGAGTAGGAATATCCATCGATTTGCATTGTTTTCTTAAACCATTATCTGTCAGACCAAATCTTTTACAAACGGTTATCATTGGTTCAGCCCAAACCAAATTATACAATTCTTGTCTTGAGATCTTCATATCATGAAATTAATGGGATCTTCTATATAAATCCTGATAAGGATGAACGGGGTCTTTTTCTACCCACTTCACCAGTTCATCTTCAAAGAAATAGACCGTTTTCCCTTTTAAATAATGAGGCACAGATTGATTTCGGATCATTTTATTAAGACCATTTTTGGTTTGATTTAATATTCTGCACGCATCTTCAATCCCAATAGGGCGGTGTTTGTCGACACCGAGTCCAAGTTGTGATTCAACATGCTCAAGTAAAACACGCATTTCTGCAATCTCATTTATTAGATAATTCACTGCTTTGGGGACAGTCTGTAGCGTTAGCTCCTCCTTTTCATCTGCTTTGTTCATAAATTTTGATTTTTAATGTTTTTAATCTAAAAGTTAAAATTCTCAAATATAACCCGATATCAAACTCCAGAACACAATTAACACCAATGATCTTATCTTCATTCTTGCATCACTTGCATAGGTAATTGACCAGCCTTAAAACTGGCTAAATTATATTAACTATACAAAGATGGGGCACGGTACTTTGAGGTGAAGAGAATGAATGTTTAACCTGGACTTTACAAGGAGACAACAAGTCCTTGTTTCTAATTAACTAATTATTCATTAATTCTTTTTAAGAAAATCAACACCAATTCTAACTGGATGAGTAAAAGCATGATTAGCTATTCGTTGGGCATAATTTGGCTTTATTGTAGTCACATAGTCAACTTTAATAAACTCTAAATCTCCTTTCTTCTTTGGGAACTGGTAAATTCTCGCTAACTCAATTGATCCGTCAATAAATGTGGGATTTTGTACTAGATAGGTGATAGGTTTTATAAATATCGGTTTATAGCGATACTGATCCAACTCCACCATCTTCTCTTCTTCGGTTTTAGCGTTTAAAATATCAATGTTGGACCACACAACGGCTTTTTCGTTTGAAATAAAACTAATAAAAGCTGAATCAGCCAATTGCATGGCTTTAACAAGACTAATGGATTGGCCCTTAGCAAAATAAAAAATAAAATCTGTTTTTGATGGCCGAATACAATCACATAGAGCAGTGATACAGATATAAAATTCATCTTCTCCCGTCTTAAAAACATCGCCAAAATCAAGTTTTTTATTTTCAGTACCAAGTTTTAGTGAATTGTAGAATACATTTATTGATACTGCTTCTTTCTCATTTGGAGTACCTTCTTCAGGTTCATTTTCGAAGATGGCTGGGTCAAGAATGCTTAAGTCGGATGTACTTAATTTTAGATTTGCATGCTCTAGAAAAACTTTCTTCATTATTTCCCTGAATGGAGCATCAGATTCACTATCGTCCATTAACTGTTTCCTATGATATGAAATTGTTTTTTTCGAGACATTAATGAAATTCGAATCAATGAAGGCACTATTTTTAAAAAACAGACTTTGCATTTCAAGACCCAATAAATGAGTATAACTTTGTGGAGATTTAGTAATTGGGCCTGAAAATTTTTCAATAATATTATTAGCATCACTCTCCGCATCGTCAGTCTCTTTATTTACCAATGCTATTATTGTATTATTAATAACTATGGTTTTGTTTTCAAAAGAACCCAATTTAAAGTTAATTAGAGGCTCATCAGACTTATGATAATTGCTGAAAGCTATGGTCAACTGTTTAAAGGATTCAAAAATATTTTTGTCAATGCTATTAATTTCAACCATTAAATCATCGCCAAGAGTTCTTATTTCTGGGATTAGTTTTCGGTTTAAATTATTATCAAATAGATTAAATTGTTTAAATATCGGACTTAATATATCTTCCTCAGCCTCAAATTTTTCTTTTAATAAATCATAAAATGCTTTATCCTTCCCAGAAAAGTAAGAAATTATATTAGCATAGATATTATCGAGATTAGTTTCAGCAGTATAGATTACACAAAAATGGATATGTTCATTATTGATTATATCCACCAGCATTTTTAGAGAGTATTCTTCACCTTGTTCACCATCTAACTTCCAATCTAATAGTACTAAATCTCGAGCTTCAAAAAGATATTTTTTTAAATCGAGATTATTCTCATTCCCATTTTGAAACTTATGAATTGCCAGCGAAATTCCATTATTCTTAAAATTATTATATAATTCCACTGATAATTTTTCTTCATACTTGAGAGGATCAGATCCCTGTGTATTATACGGAAGTGCATTTTCATCGATGAAAACAGCTGATTTTATCGATTCTCTTATTATTCTATTTGCTATTCCTTGATATGGCATGGTGGTATTAAGTAATTGATTTTATAACAAAACACGCTCCTTGTAATTGATTATAAGTTTTATCGTTAGTAGCATAGATTTCAAAATAGTTTTCATTCAAACTCTCCTTTGCCAAATAAAGACCAATTCCTCTTCCGTTTGGCCGATTTGAATAGAATAATTCAAAAATCTTATTAAGCCGATGTTCTTCAATTTTTTGACCAGAGTTTAGTATTAAAATCTCATTGCTCTCAGGCCGATAATCTAGCTTTATTATTTTCTCCTTCGAATTTCGCAACCAGTAAAGTGCATTATTAATTATGTTTATAAAGACTGTATAAATTACTGGTTCTTTAATGTTAATGATGTGTGATGCAAATGCTTTAGTTTCAAGCAATTCTACCCCTCCAGAATCAAGCTTATTTGAAAAGAAATTCTTTAAGTAACCAGATATTGAAGAACATCGAATATCTTTTGCTACAACTCCCGAAATTCTATATAAGGGAGATAGTAAATCATATTTTTCTTCTAATTGTTTAAAATTCTTTTTTAAAAATCCAAATTGTTTTGAAGAATTAAACAATTCTTCTGCTGATAATTTTTCAAAGGAATTGTTAATTGAAGCATATAAGTGGTTGAATTCATGGTCAATAATTTCTACAGCAACTCCCAGTTGAGCTGTTTCCCTTATTTGTTCCCACTGATTTTTTATGTGTTCGTATTGAGCTTTATACGCACCTTGTAAGAGCTCCTCGTCTATATCAAATCTAAGTCTTTTGACATGCTCCACCAATGGAAGAAGCTCTTTATCTAGCTGAGCCCGAAGAAATTCAAATTTTGCATCAATTTTTTGAGTTGCCTGAATAACCTGATGTTTAGTTGAGATTGAATTTGCTAATGAATCTTTTTCATAAAGTAGTTCATCCAAAATACGTTTTGATCTAATTGAAAATTCCTTTTTAAGCTCGTCGAACTTATCATTTAGTGTTTGCTTATTTTGGTAATTATTCTCTTCAAGTACTGAGTAATATTTTTGAAATCCTTTGATAAATTCCTTTTTTAAAGATTGTATCTCAAGTTTTTCTTTAACCCTTTCCATTAATTGAATACTATCAGATTTTATTGTTTCATTAAATGAAATCAATTTTGATTCGTACTTTTCGAGACGATCAAGCTGGAGATCAGTAGGTTTATATCGCTTAGGTATTTTTGGTAGTAAATTTCTATATTCTATATCGAGAGTATGAATCCTATCAAGAAGAGATTCAATTTCTGAATAGATCACGTCTGTTGAATTCGTTTTTTCATAAAGTTGAGAAATTAAGTCTTTATACTCTTTTTGATACTCATCAAAGCGAGACGGGTAATCATTTAATGATTTTGAAAAATCTTTTTTTTCCTGTGTTTCTCTTGCTTTATCTTTTGCTAAGGTTTCAGCCTGATCTTTTAGTTGTTCCTTTTTATTAAGGAATATGGATTGTTTTGCATTCGAACTAAAATATTCATCTGCCAACTCCATGAAAAAGGAGATTAAATCACTTTTAAAGGCTCGATATGCGGAGTTATTTATCAGTCCTTCACGACTAGATTTATCCTTTAATTGATCATTATTATTTCTTGTTAAACCTATGTAGCCGTACATTCTTCTATGTGAGAAGTAGGCCGTACCAGCTCTTTTTGCTCTCCTTTTTTCAAATTCTAAAAAGTCAAAATCTGTTCTTCCATATGGCAAGACACGAAAATTATCTCTATAAATATATAAGCCTCCATAATGTTCAACTTTCGAATTAATCTTATTAAATGAGGTTTCATCCAGCTTTGATTCCTTAAAGACACCTTGGGAATAACCCAATTTTATTGGGAACTTACCATAGTTGTTTCGAATATCTTTTTTCCGTGGATTAGTATATGAATACTGAATAGTTTCATCATAAATTTTTAATATACCAGTAAAAGTACCTGTGCCGTCAAATTCACCATTTATTATTACATCTGCTAGATCATAGTCCTTATAAGTAAAGAAGTTTCCTTCTGAATTTAAAAAATCGTATTCAACTCCATCACTTTTATAAACAGGAAATTTTGTTGTAACGAGTTTGGCAGTCTTTTCAAACTCATTTGTAAAACCCGATAAGCTAGAAGTAACAAATTCCTTATCCTCTATTTTATCCTCATCAGTACTTGTCAATTCTATTATCTGATCGATCGGTTCAAAAATAATGAACCGGGTTCCATGACTGTTTTGTATATCAAGTAAATCGGAAAGAATTACTTCAATAAAAAACGAAGGTAAACTTAATCCGTCAACTGATTTTATTATTTCAGCTTTTAATTTTTCTTGCGATTTTTCCCATATTGGCTTGTTATCGGGATCAAATTGCTTCTCAAAATTAGTTAAAAAACTACTTTTCAAACTTGAGAACGCTTTTTCAAAACCATATTCATTTTCAATATTTTTTACTGGAATATTTATATCATCAAGGAATAAATTGTAGTTTTCTAATAATCGCCAATCAAAGAATAATGCTTGTAATGGATATCCCATTTTCTTAGTTAACATCAACATAGGAGATCCTAAGAATGCAATAGACAACCTTCCAATTCCTTTTTCTCCTGCTTTGATTCTGGGTTTCTTCCAAAGGGTTTCTTCACTTTCAATTTCTTCAAGCTTCGCCCTGCTTTTAGAATCAGTCCCTAGGACCAACCATCTTTCAAGTATATCCTGTCTGGACATACCCTTACCGTCATCCGTTATTAAAAATAATGGTTTTCTAAGGTCAGAATAACCTTTGAGATATATTTCAGCAGTTAAGTTATCTGCATATGCGTCATATCCATTTTTCCATAATTCCGTAATCGCAGTAGGTAAATCGGCAATCTGTCCCTTTCCAAGCAAATCAACTGCTCTAGCTTTAGTCCTAAACTGCATTGGTGTGATTTTGTTTGATGGCTAATCCTATCCTTCTTGCGTACTCCGGAGGTACCGCATTACCAATGATTCTTGCATTTGTAGCAATACCTGATCCATAAAATTTATAATCTCTTGGAAATGATTGTAAGGCAGCACCTTCCCCAATTGATAGAGCCCTATCTTCCTCCGGATGGCCAAAACGTCCATGTGAAATACCAAAGAACTTCGTGGTAATAGTAGACGAGGGCTTATCCCACCATAACCTTCCAAAGGTATCTTTGAAGGATGAATCCCGATCAATAAAACACTTTAGCTGTAATTTTTCAATATTGGCAAATCCAAATCTGTTACCTCCATTTTTTTTCACATTAAGTAATCTTTCAGTACTAAGTAAATCCAATCCAGCAACATTGTTTTTAATGTTAACAGGATCATGATTTCCTGCTTTCAACTGAGGAAACCCATTGTGAAGTCCGATGAAATCCCTTACTGTTGGTTTTTTCCCGCGCTTTTTTATTGGTTTAATTTCCGTTTTAGACACTCTATTTGCTATTAGAGTAAATCGTTTTCTATTTTGCGGTACTCCATAGTCATTTGTATTGTGCACTTCAAAATGGACTTTATACCCAGCTTCATAACTTTCTAACCAATCTATGAATTTTCGTAATCCACTTTCTTCTTTTCTTCTTAAAACGCCTGGTACATTTTCAACAACCACATATCCTGGATTAAAATACTTCACAAAACGTTCAAACTCAATTAATAAATTCTTAGATTTTTCAGATTTTTTTCTATCGGTATTAATGATACTCCAAAACTGACATGGGCTACAACCAATAAATAAGAGGTTCTTATCATTTCGACGTATTCCCAAATCTTTCTCTAAGTCATGTTCTTTCAAATCAAACACATCTGCATGAATGAATTTAGCACCTTTTATATTTGCTTCATATGTCTCCTTACATGTTAACTCACAATCAATACCTGCTAATACTTTGATTCCAGCTTTTTTAATCCCATAGCTCATCCCTCCACCACCACAGAAAAAGTCGACAGCTTTTATTTTTTCATTTTTTTTAGCTCCTGCTGAGTCCATCTTTCCAATCAATTTTATTGTATTTAAGCAAAATTATCAACTTATTTGTAATAAGGGGTAGAAAATGTTCTTTTTTATTGCACCCTTAAACTCGATAGTGGGTTATAAATAAGAAGTTATAGAGTTTATTCGTTTTAAGATACTTAGCAATACCAATAAATTTTCCCTAAGAGATGAAGCTATTAAAGCTTATGTAACATTTGAATATTTTATGAGTGAAGGTGTTAATTACGACCATTCTTTTAATAATCAAAACAATTGAATAAGACGTGAATTCTCTTGTTGTTAATATGCTTGAATATCCCGTATGTATTTAACAAAGGTATCAAGAGTTAAAATCCTGTCTCGATATTGAGCTGGGAAGCTCTGAAGATATAACCTAGGGACAACCAATTGTACATTATACTTTAACATTTCTTCTAATTGGTTTGAAGATATTCCCTGCTGAAGAGTAAACAAATGTTTAGTCTTTATTCTGTCAGCTTCATTTAGTACCTGACGCCATCTGTCTTTACAGGTAGTCTTTGATGCTAAAACGCATAATTTCAGATCATCAAATCTTGGATTTAAGTAAGCCTCCCGATTTGGAAAGATAAAATCAGGTTTCTTATTGTCTTCTGTTATGACTTGAGATTCAAAGGATATTTTAAATTGATTAAATATTTCCTGAAGGTGATGCTCAAGAGATTTCCCTGCCCGGCTTTTTCGTCTATTTAAAATTGTGTTGGCAGTTTCCACTAATTCTCCAACAGATGAAAAAGGAGTCTTAATCCTTACGGAATATCTATCGTTTTCAATGGTTTTGAAAAGCTGGAATTCAGCATCCAGCCAATTCAATAATCTCGTGTCAGGGTCATTGGTTAATAATTTAAGATCTGTATCATACGCATCGTTAAAACAACGTCTGGCATTTCCGGAAAGATCATAAGTTGACGGGAAATCGACTTTAAGTGACTTTAAATATGTAATAAAACACTGATACATTTTATCTTCCGGTGATACTTGGAATAATTTTGGAATTATCTTATTTGTATCATTAATGGTAATGTTTAAAGCAGCAAAAAACTCTTCAATCTCCTCATCTTTTTGAAGGACAAACCCCTCGTAATCGGTCGGAGACTTTTTACATAAAATTAACAAATCCCCAACGTTGTCATCTGATAAAAATGGGAACCCTTTCCCGAATCTTGTTAATCTGTATTCATTTCTTGTACCAACTCCATAGTAAATGAATCGACTTTCAGTTTCAAAATCGTTTTGCCATTTTATAGTGACCATCCTATCAGAGATGGTGCCCTTTTCTCCCGGTTTATCGAAGAACAATGACCATGCATGTTTATGTATGTGAAATCCGGATTGATGACCTCCGGTTGATCCGGTGTCGTTTGCTGTGATAAATTTAGAGAAGGCAACTTCAGCTTTTTGTGCTGATTGTACGGCGTTTTGTAATATACTTTCCATTATGTCGTAGAAGTTCTGAGACTAAATTACTTCCAACTGATTTCATCATTGGAACCACAACTGAGTTGCCAAATTGACGATAAGCCTGATTATCAGAAACAGGAATGATGAACTTATCAGGATATCCCTGTAATCTCGCACATTCTCTGGGGGTTAATCGTCTGGGATTTTTACCTCTTTGAGGAATAAGAATTTCAGCTCCATCTTTATAATACCTAGCACTAAGGGTTCTTGATATTCCATTTAAATCTGTCATTCCAAAACCGAATCCATTTCCTTTTGCTTTGTGTTTCTCAGAATATCGTATTAAGTATTCCCAGAGGTGATCTGTTAATGTATACTTATCTTGAGGCTTTTTTTCAAGGATATCTACAATCTTGTGGGCAGGTTCTGGCATTTCAGGAAAAGTGAATTTTTCATTATCCTTAAAGTATTCCTTTGAAAATCCAATTATTACTATCCTTTCTCTGTGTTGGGGAACAAAGTGTTTACCATCAAGCACCTGATAATAAATGTTATAATTCAGCTCTTTAAGTGTATCGGTAATTACCTGAAATGTCCTGTGAGAATCATGAGAGACAAGGTTCTTTACATTTTCGAGTAAGAATACTTTTGGTTTCTTTTCGTCTAAGATCCGGGCTAAATCAAAGAACAATGTTCCCTGTGTTTCGTCCAAAAATCCATGGCTTTTACCAAGAGCATTCTTTTTTGACACTCCGGCAATCGAGAATGGTTGACAGGGAAATCCAGCAACAAGCAGGTCGTGGTCAGGAATTTCTTTTTCATTAATTTTTGTAATATCACCAAATGGGACTTCTCCAAAGTTTGCTTCATAGGTCTTTTGAGCAAAATAGTTATACTCACTGGAAAAGATACATTTCCCGCCCAAACTCTGAAATGCCAGTCTGAAACCACCAATTCCGGCAAACAGATCTATGAATGTAAACTTAGGGTTCTCAACCGGAGGAAAAGGTATATCCCAGTCAATGGGAAGTTTTTCCTGAAAATATGGTTCATCAATTGGATCTGAATCCAACTTCTGCTTGTATATGTACTTTATTGCTTGCTTTTTATAAAATTGGGAAACACCATTTTTTTGAGACTGTAAATAATGTGTCAGATGTGCCAGATCTGATAATTCAGGCCTGGTAACATTAATGTTTAGCTTTTTCCTTATATCGGAGTATTTAAACATCTTTCCTTTCGTTGAGAACAGCAATAATTTTGTCTGTACAAAGATTCAAATTTTTACTGATTTCCTTACTCCAAAATCTTAATACTTTCCATTCTTTATCAACAAGAAAACTATTGACAATTTGATCCCTCTTCTGATTTTCCTCGATTTTCTTCCACCAGAATTCACGATTGGATTTAATACGATATTTGTCTGTATCCCAGTCTTTACCGTGAAAGTATTCACTATCCACGAATATGGCAATTTTGTATTTCTTTATGGTCAGGTCAGGTTTCCCGAAAACTGATTTGTCATTTTTTCTGTATCTGATACCTTTTGCCCATAAAGATTTTGCCAGAAGCAATTCCATCTTAGTGTTTTTGCTTCTGATAGCCTTCATGTTCTTTGTTCGCTGTTCAGGTGTCAGTACATCCATTATTACAAAATTAATACTTATTCAAGAGTCTGCTGAAACAAATACCATCATTAAGATTGAAATCTTCTTTTATTATGTAAATTTGTTAAGATTCTCATTCAATTTCATGTATGAAAACAATAGAACCAGTAATAGTCAAATGTACAATCGGCCCTTATCCAAGACCAATGTCTGAAGGAATGTTTGATCCTATGCCAGAGGTGAAAGTACAGTTCAGTAACGGTGAAGAAAAAATCCTTTTTTCATTCTACCCTGACGAGATTTCCTTCAAAGAAACTGAGTTAATTAGTCTTACAGAGGAATCTGCACGGAGTTTGAAGTTTGAAAAAGATAAAAGGTATATACAATCGTAATCTTCCAAAATTGCCGTAATTTTCTGCCAAAATTTTTACAGTTCATCAAACCTGTCATCATTGCTAAAATTTCTGCCAATTTTTTTTCTTTTGGTATTGAACCTTGTTATGTTACTGACATTCAGTGTATTATAAAGAAACGATACACGGGGAGAAGGAAGAAAGCTAGGAGGGCTGGGGGGACTGAGGAGTCGCCCCCGGGCTAAAATCAATTCTCAAGCAGCAAAACTACTTCAAATAGTTTAATTTGAATGAAGGTACTAAAGGTATCCGGGACTTCAGAACTCATATAAACTTATGCGGCAATAGGGTTTCCTCCAGATTGTGGCCCCCGGGATCTTGAGGATCTGAGAGCAAAAAATCAAGTGACAATAGAGTGCCGCTTAAGTTGTTGCAGATGCATGATCGGATCCGTTGTAGCTGCATTAATTAGCAACATTCTCTGAATTTGGCGCTTTTCACGATGTTTTGTCTGGAATAACACTAGATCATTATCAATCTGTCCCAGATGGATGTTAAAAGGAAAATTCAAAAAATGGTCTTTCCAGAGGGGATTGTCGTTGATACTACCAACAGAACATATCTAACCTCAAATGTGAATTCTTTATTTCTCGCAAAGTCCCAATTTATGAGAAGTTCAGAGGGTATGAAAGAAAAACTCCCCATCAAAAATGATGAGGAAAGAGGGAAGGATTATTTCATGATCCGTTTTGGGGTGCTTCACAAAGAAAAAGCCCTGCAGGCGCCTTCGGCGTCTGTCGGGGTTTTTTATTGTCAATCCTTACAAAAGCAAGCTTTTAACGGATCTCCAATAAAAAACCCCGTCGCTTTCGCGACAGGGCTTTTTCTTTGTAGCGGAGGAAGGATTCGAACCTCCGACCTTTGGGTTATGAGCCCAACGAGCTACCACTGCTCCACCCCGCAATCTGGGTGCAAAAGTAATATTTAACTTGCAATAACCAAACTAAAAATGAATATTTTTATTTAGTGGGTTAGATGTCAGAAGACTGAAGACCGAAGTTAAAAATGATCTTATTCCGTCTTCCGACTTCTGTCTTCCGTCGTCCTGCTTCTGACTTTCAATAAATATTGCTAATTTTGTGTTACTGTATTATCATATACTTAAAATATTTTCAACATGCCACGGGTATTCAAAGCTACGGAAATAGAAAAAGAAGATAAAGAGGTAAAACGCGACTATCTCGATCGGCACATGCCTCATGTTTTTTGTGCTGACGAAGTCAAAAGGGGAGAGAAATTTGAAGTTAAGGTGAAACTCGGAGAGGAGTATGCCCACCCTGATGATGCTGATCATTTCATTAGTGTAATTCAGTTATGGAACAGAGAAACCCTTCTTGCTGAAGCACGTTATACAGCAGGAGTATATGGACATCTCCCTTCTCACTTTGAAATAGATTTCTATATAGTTGCACCGGAAGTTTCGATGAATCTTTCAGCAATGGCAGTATGTACAAAACATGGTCTCTGGCAAAGTGAGGATAAACAGGTTAGAGTAGTTTAAAAGTTTAATATTCCGCTTTTTGATTCCTTTAACTGATTTGATGAGGCAGGATTATTATCTTTGCGGGCCGAATATTTATTAAACTATGGCTAAAGACGATAAGAAAAAAAACAACTGGCGCGACAAATACAGATTTTCTGTAACTAACGATCATACATTTGAAGAGATCTGGAGAATCAGACTGACTCAGTATAATGCATTTCTATTGATTTCATCTTTGATTATCTTTCTCATTGGCGCCACTGCCTGCATGATTGCTTTTACAAACCTTAAGGAATTTATTCCGGGGTATCCCAATGTTACCATGAGACGTAATATTCTGATGAGTGCTATCCGCCTTGACTCTCTTGACAGGGAACTTGCCTTAAGGGATAAATACTTTGCTAATCTGAATGCCATAATTTCAGGTAATCCTCCGGCAGATATTGCCGTTCGACAAGATACTACAAAGAACTATAAAGCCATAAATTTCAATACTTCCCCTCAGGATTCTGCGTTGAGAACCCGGATCGAAAACGAAGAAAGATTCAATCTTACTACCGGCCCTTCATCCCAGGAATCGGTAACGAGCCTTGCCGGAATGCATTTTTTCCCTCCTGTAAAAGGGATAATATCAGGAAAGTATGATTTGAGAACAAAGCATTTCGGAACCGATATCGTCACTAAGCCCAAAGCCCTTGTCGCATCTACTCTTGATGGAACGGTTATCTTCACCGGCTGGACAATGGAAACAGGATTCGTAATAGAAGTTCAGCATCTTAATAATTTAGTTTCAGTTTATAAGCATAATGCAAGCCTTCTTAAAGAGACTGGGGACCTTGTTCGTGCCGGTGAACCAATTTCGGTGGTTGGCGACTCTGGTGAACTGTATACATCAGGCCCTCATCTGCATTTTGAGATCTGGTACAAAGGAAGCCCTCTTGACCCTGAAAAACATATTTTGTTTTAATAATACTGATACCCGGTATGCCAGAAAGAATTGCATTGTTGGGATCAACTGGGTCTATAGGTACTCAGTCACTGGACATTATTTCAAGGTATCCGGAGAAGTTTGTAGTTGAGGTCCTTGTAGCCGGAAATAATATTGATCTCCTCACAAAACAGGCTAAAAGTTTTCAACCCGATTCTGTTGTTATTGGCAATAAGAACCTCTACAAACAGCTTAAGGAAAATCTTAAACATACTTCAATAAAAGTTTACGCAGGAAACGATGCAATTGAGCAGATTGTTGAGTCATCAACTATTGATGTGGTAATTGCTTCAATTGTAGGCTATTCAGGATTACGACCTACCATAGCTGCAATAAAAGCAGGAAAAAAAATAGCTCTGGCCAACAAAGAAACTCTGGTAGTGGCTGGTGAAATCATAGGAAAGTTAGTAAGAGAATCGGGAAGTAAAATAATTCCTGTCGATTCAGAACACTCAGCAATATTCCAATGCCTCGTTGGAGAGGCAGGAAACCCTGTTGAAAAAATTACTCTTACAGCTTCCGGCGGCCCGTTTCTGAACTATACTGAAGAAATGCTGAAAAATGTCAACCCGTGTCAGGCTCTTAAGCATCCCAACTGGGAAATGGGAGCTAAGGTCACAATTGATTCAGCATCATTAATGAATAAAGGACTTGAGGTGATTGAAGCAAAGTGGCTCTTTGATCTCACTCCTGACCAGATTTCGGTAACCATCCATCCCCAATCAGTAATTCATTCATTAGTCCATTTCGCTGACGGATCAGTAAAAGCACAACTGGGTGTTCCTGACATGAGGGTCCCTATTCTTTATGCTCTTTCATACCCCGACCGTTTTATTTCCGATCTGCCCCGTTTAAATTTCAAAGACCATCCTACTCTGACATTTTGTGAACCTGACAGGAAAAAATTCCGGAACCTTTCTCTCGCTTTTGATGCTTTGACGAAGGGAGGAAATATGCCATGTATTCTTAACGCGGCTAATGAAATGGCAGTAGATGCATTTCTTAAGGGAAAATTAGGATTCCTGCAAATGTCTGATGTTGTCGAACATACAATGGAAATGAGTTTATTCGATCCTTCTCCTGACCTTGATTCCCTGGAGATTACTGATATTAATGCCAGGGAGACAGCAAAAAATTATATAAATAAACCTGATAAATAAAGATGACAATACTTATTAAAATACTGCAGTTTGTGATGAGCCTGTCAATTCTTGTAATTATACACGAATTGGGACATTTTACAATGGCTAAATTATTCAAAACCCGGGTTGAAAAATTTTTCCTTTTCTTCGATCCCTGGTTTCCGCTTTTTAAATACAAAAGAGGAGAAACAGAATATGGTGTAGGATGGCTGCCCCTTGGAGGTTATGTGAAGATTTCAGGGATGATAGATGAATCGATGGATAAAGAACAGATGAAACTGCCACCCCAGCCATACGAGTTCAGATCAAAAACCTCCGGACAGAGGTTACTCATTATGACAGGCGGTGTGCTTTTTAATTTCATTTCTGCAATGCTGATTTATGTTCTTGTTTTATTTGCATGGGGAGAAACTTACCTGCCTACTTCAAGTGTAAAGTATGGGATCGTTACCGACTCAACAGGATTTGCTATAGGACTGAGAAACGGAGATAAGATTCTTTCAGTCGATAATCAATATATTGAAGATTTCCAGCAGATTACACTCGATATTGTTCTGAATAACCGCAAAACAATCCAGATAGAGCGTGATGGCAGCAAAATGAATATCGATATCCCGAAGGAATACATTCCCCTTATGCTTAAAGGGAAAGGACAGATTAGCTATCGTACCCCTTTCCGTCCTTATATCGTTAAAACATTTGGTAAAGATTCTCCGGCAAAAAGCGCAGGGGTACTGGCCGATGATGAGCTTATTGGTGTGGATAGCATTAAGTTTACATACTATGATGAGTATCAGAAGTATATGGCTGAAAACAAATCCAAACCGGTAGTTCTTAATTTATTACGGAATGGGAAAGCTGAAAAAGTATCTGTTACACCAACTTCTGCAGGGTTATTGGTTATCGGTGGCACCGGTAAATCATTAAGTCAGATTTTTGATCTTAAGACTTTACACTATGGATTTCTGCAATCAGTTCCTGCCGGCATCAATAAAGGATTCAAAACAATTGCTGATTATCTGAAACAATTTAAACTGATCTTTTCGCGACATACCAAAGCCTATGAATCTCTTGGAGGTTTTATCACAATTGGTAAGATCTTCCCCGGAGTATGGGATTGGCAGGCTTTCTGGAACCTGACAGCATTTCTCTCAATTGTTCTTGCTGTAATGAATATACTTCCGATACCAGCTCTTGACGGAGGTCATGTGATGTTCTTATTATTTGAAGTAATAACAGGCAGAAAGCCAAGCGATAAGTTTCTGGAATATGCACAGTATGTAGGAATGATCTTATTATTGGCTCTACTTCTTTATGTTAACGGGAACGATATTCTTAAGTTAATAAGGAAATAGTTTAATTTTGATATTGGGTTGCATATTATTAAAGTATTTATAACTTTGCATGAATTCTAAAACTTAAAGAGATGGGAAATTTTGGAGCTACAGAGATTTTATTGATTTTGGTTGTTGTTGTACTTCTTTTCGGTGGTAAAAAGATACCTGAACTTATGAAAGGGATCGGACAGGGCATGAAAGAATTTAAGAAAGCCTCAAAATATGATCCGGCTGATGATGATTCTAAGGAAGTTGCAACGAAAGATAAAATTTGAATTTAAAATATTCACAGAAAACCTGCATCTCGGTGCAGGTTTTTTTGTTTTACTCCACTTTAGGAAGGGTTTTGGGGTAGTATTCATATTTTTGATTTCTCCTACCTGGAACAAACCCGGCTTCCCTGATAATCGATTGAATCTCTTCTGCGTTGAACCGGTTATTTGATCCGGCGGCACTTACCACATTCTCTTCAATCATAATTGATCCCAGGTCGTTGGCCCCTGAATGGAGCGACAACATCCCGATTTCTTTTCCGACTGTAAGAATTGACGCCTGCAGATTTTTAATGTTATTCAGAATTATGCGGCTTATTGCTATCATCTTTATATAGTCTGGTCCGCTGTAAGTGCTTTTGATTCCATGTTTCTCCAAAAGAACTGTGCCTTCATCCTGATACGGCCAGGGGATGAAAGTTATAAATCCGTAGTGGTTCTTCGGTTTCATTTCCTGCAAATCTCTTAACAGGATAAGATGTTCTATCCTCTCTTTTGTTGTTTCAATGTGACCATACATCATTGTTGCAGATGTAGGAAGGTTTAAAATATGGGCTTCCCGCATAACTGAAAGCCACTCTTCCGTTGTCGCTTTGGCCGGAGAAACAATTTTCCGTACACGGTCTGATAGAATCTCCGCTCCGGCACCAGGCAGACTGTCAAGCCCTGCTTTAATAAGTTTCTTAAGGACATCAGAATAGGTCAGACGCTCTTTTTTAGCAAGATAAACTATCTCGGGAGGTCCAAGGGCATGAAGCTTTAGCGAAGGGTAAAGTTTCTTAAGTTCCATAAACAGATCTACATAGAACCCTAATCCCAGATCGGGGTTCATTCCTCCCTGAAGAAGAAGCTGATCGCCTCCCAGTGAAATCAATTCATCAATTTTGCTGATATAGCTTTCTGTAGATGTTATGTAAGCTTCCGGGGATCCTTTTTTTCTGCAAAAATTACAGAATGAACATTGCGAAAAACAAATATTGGTAAGGTTTACATTCCTGTCAATCATCCATCCTGCAATATTCCCCGGGTTATGTAACTGCCTTAATTTATTGGCAATAAACATCAACTCTTCAACAGGTGCCCGGGTATATAAGGAAACCCCTTCATCAGCACTCAACGGAATGAGGTTCAGTGCCTTTTCATATAATGCTTTTAGATCCATTTCAGGTAACAAATTATTAACTAATCAGCCGGAAATCAGAAGTCGGAAGATTGAAGAAAGATTAATTTACTGCTTCGGACTTCGGACTTCGGACTTTTGACTGTCAAAGGTAACGCTTTGGAAACGAAACAATCAATATTTTAATTAACTTTACATCTTCAAAATAGCCGGGATAAAATTATGAAACCTGAAATTCTAAAAATATCACAAATATCATCTCATCAATCGGTTATCTGCATTCTTGGAAGTGATCATATTCCTGAACATTTAGCACTCAGTAAATCTGAAAAGGAGTTTGCTGTAAAACAGCTGAAGGCTATGGAAGAATTCATTTTCATCAATTCTTATAATAAATGCATATATCTTGTAAGATTGAAGGATGGAATCAGTCATTATAAAATAAGAGAAGAGCTCCGCAAAACTTCTTACAATATGCGGCAACTGATAAAAGACAATAATCATTCTGAATTGGTTGTAACTTCAGATAAGGCATATAAAGGAGCACTTGAAGATTTTGCAGAGGGACTGATCCTGAGTTTCTATTCTTTCGTGAAATACAAAAGCAAAGGAGATGATAACGGGAAAAAGAATTACCCTGCAAAACTTCTTTTACATGGGGATGTCACTAATACCGACATTAAATGGCTTACCGAGGTTACCAATGCAGCTTATTTTACCCGCGATCTTATAAATGAACCTGTTAACCATTTGAATGCCTCAGCTTTGGCAGGCGAGATAAAAAGAATCGGAGACTCTGCCGGATTTAAGGTTGAGGTGTTGACCAAAGGTAAGATTGAAGCACTTAAAATGGGTGGTCTCCTGGCTGTTAACAAGGGAAGTGTTGATCCCCCCGTATTCTGTATCCTTGAATGGCATCCTGAGAACTGCCTTAATAAAAAGCCATTTATCCTGGTAGGGAAGGGAATCGTTTATGATACAGGAGGCCTGAATATTAAAACCGGCGAATTTATGGCTGGCATGAATGGAGATATGGCCGGAGCTTCTATTGTTACAGGGGTTATGCATATAGCAGCAAAAACAAAAATTCCTCTTTATATTATTGCACTCGTTCCTTCAACTGATAATCGTCCCGGAGGAAATGCCTATACCCAGGGCGATATAATCACCATGTATAATAAAATGACTGTTGAAATCGGCAATACCGATGCTGAAGGCAGGCTTATTCTGGCCGATGCTATAAGCTATGCCTCAAAATATGATCCGGAACTTATTATTGATATTGCAACCCTTACCGGGTCTGCAGCAATGACCTTTGGAAATCAGGCTATTGCCTTAATGACAAATGCTGACAGAAAATATATCAACCTGCTCGAAGAATGCGGTAATAACGTATATGAAAGAGTAGCCGAGCTACCTCTCTGGGAAGAGTATGGAGATTTATTGAAATCGGACATTGCTGATCTTAAGAACATAGGGGGACGGGAGGCAGGTGCCATTATTGCCGGAAAATTTCTTGAGCGGTTTGCAGAGTATCCTTTAATACATATGGATATTGCTGGTACTGATATGTTGAAGAAAGATAATTACTACAGGATAAAAAACGGATCCGGCTCAGGATTAAGACTGCTATCCGCATTTCTGAAAAGAGTCGCAGCTGAGTTTAAAGAATTGAACTAACTATTTATGGAAAAAAAAGCAATACTTGCAGGCATCTCACATGGAGATATTAATGGAATCGGATATGAGGTTATAATCAAAGCCCTTACTGATCCGGTTATAAATGATATTTGTATTCCGGTAGTATATGGCTCTCCAAAAGTTGCCGCATATCATCGTAAGGCATTGAATATTAATAATTTCAGCTTTAATAATATAAGGACCCCCGAAGAAGCAAACCCTAAAAAGGCAAATATGATCAATTGCCTTGATGACAATACAAGGGTTGAACTTGGAAAATCGACCCCTCAGGGCGGTGAGGCCGCACTTATTTCTCTCAGGAAAGCAGTTCAGGATCTTAAAGCGGGTAAAATTGATGTACTTATCACAGCTCCTATTGATAAGAAAAATATTCAGTCAGAGAATTTCCATTTTAAAGGGCATACAGATTATCTTAAATCCGAAGCCGGCGTTGAAGAGGTTCTTATGTTTATGATCAGCGAGAGCATGAGAATTGGCATGGCTACTGACCATGTTCCCCTCAGAAAAGTTTCTGAACTTATTACTTTAGAGTTGCTCTTACGCAAAATACGGCTGATGAATCAATCTCTGATACTTGATTTCGGAATCCGAAGACCTCGTCTAGCTGTCCTTGGACTAAATCCTCATGCAGGAGATAATTCATTAATTGGCAATGAGGAGCTTGAAATAATCACTCCGGCAATTGAACAGGCAAATAAAGAAGGGATACTGACATTCGGACCTTTTCCGGCCGATGGCTTTTTTGGAGCCGGATCATTTGTGAAGTTCGATGGAATACTTGCAATGTACCACGATCAGGGACTCACTCCGTTTAAAGCTCTTTCATTTGATTCCGGAGTTAATTTCACTGCCGGATTACCTTTTATAAGAACTTCCCCGGTGCATGGAACAGCCTTTGCTATTGCGGGTAAAGGTGAAGCTTCGGAAAATTCATTCCGTCAGGCTATTTATCTTGCCTGCGATATTTTCAGAAACAGGCAGACTTATACTGAAATATCGAAAAATCCTCTGAAGCATCAGGATATTGAAATTCATAATGATCGTTATGATGAACTTCCTCCGGAAATTTTTAATGCCGAACCCTGATTATGATAGATTATATTAAAGGAGCTATAACTCAGATCACTCCCACATTTCTTACACTTGAATGCGGGGGAATAGGCTATTTTGTCAATATCTCGATTTCAACATTTTCAAAGCTTGAAGGTAAACCCGAGTATAAAATTCTTGTCCAGGAGGTAATAAGAGAAGACAGTCACTTGCTTTTCGGCTTTGCTGATAGAGAGGAAAGGGATATCTTCAGATTGCTGATTTCTGTGTCCGGAGTAGGTGCAAATACTGCAAGAATGATGCTTTCTTCACTTAATTCGGTTGAGATTGAAAAGGCAATTATAGGGTCAGATGTAAACGTTCTCAAAAGTGTTAAGGGGATTGGTTTAAAAACCGCTCAGAGGATAATTATTGACCTGAAAGACAAACTTGGCAAACAGGCAGGAAGCGGTGAAATATTTGCATTTGCAGACAATACAAAACGCGAAGAGGCGTTATCTGCATTAGTAATGCTTGGGTTTGCCAAAAGTGCTGTCTCAAAGATCCTTGATAAGATTGTCAAAGAAGAAAAGAATCTGACTGTTGAGGATATGATTAAGAGAGCACTTAAAAACTTGTAATTCTGAATATTAGCCGGATTGAGATCAGGGATATCATATAAAAATCTTCTGGGGTTTTCATATCTTGTACTGTTAGCTTCTTTTCTCTTAAAGTCCGCAGAAGCAAGTAGTCAGTCCGCATTACAGGTCACCAATCCAGCCGATACAGCCCGTAAGTCAATCCTGAAATTAAAAGATAATACCGGAAACCCCTGGGATTTAAAACAAAAATCACCGCTCTTTCTCGATAATCCTTCCAACATAAAATCGTCAGTAATCTATAATCCTGATAAGAATGAATATGTTCTTTATCAGAAAATAGGGGCCTTCGATTATCGTACCCCTGTATTCATGAGCCCGGAAGAATTCCGGAAATATGAGTATAATAAATCAATGCGCGACTATTGGCAATCGCGTATTTCGGGCGATGCAACAGGATTCAAATCGACATTGATCCCGCAAATTGAAGTCGGTGGCGCAGCTTTCGATAAGATATTCGGCAGCAACATAATAAATATAATTCCCCAGGGTTCGGCTGAACTTATATTCGGGATAAATATCTCTAAGACTCAAAACCCGTCACTTCCGGTAAAACTTCAGACAATACCAACTTTCGATTTTAAGGAAAAAATTCAGATGAATGTCACCGGTGCAATTGGTGATAAAATGAAACTTGGGATCAATTATAATACCGATGCAATGTTCGAGTTTGAGAACAGAACTAAACTTCAGTATGCAGGGAAAGAAGATGAAATACTTAAAAAAGTTGAGGCAGGAGATGTTACTCTTCCTCTGGCCGGGACTCTGATTACCGGTAGTTACAGCCTGTTTGGACTGAAAACAGAAATGCAATTCGGTAGGATGACAATTACAACAGTCCTTTCGCAGCAAAAGGGTCAGTCGTCAGTTGTTAATGTCAAAGGAGGTGCACAATTAACAGATTTTGAGATAAATGCCGATGAATATGAGGCAAACCGTCACTTTTTCCTCTCACAGTATTTCAGGGATACTTATGATAATGCCTTGAAGAACATGCCGGTTATAAGTTCGGGACTTAACATTCAAAGGATTGAAGTCTGGGTTACAAACAAATCGAGCAGTTTTCAGGATGCAAGCAACAGGAATATTGTTGCTTTTATGGACCTTGGTGAAAATGCGAAACATATCTTTAATAAAGTTCCTGCTTTTCAGAAAACTCCGGGCGCAATGATCTACCCCGACAATAATGCAAACAGAATGTACGAGCAGCTTACAACTTCGTACGGGATGATCAGAGATGTTGACAAGGTTACAAATTCTTTTGCTCCTCTGGATCCTGGTTTTCAGATTGGTCGCGATTTTGAGAAAATTGAGAACGCAAGAATGCTGAACGACAGAGAATATGATTTCAACAGGCAGCTTGGCTATATCTCTCTTAACACAGCATTGAATACGGATGAAGTTCTGGCAGTTGCGTATGAATATACACTCGGGGGTCAGCTCTTTAAAGTTGGTGAATTCTCCACTGATGGAATAATGGCTCCGCAGGCACTTATACTTAAGCTGCTTAAAGGTACTACCTTAAGTCCAAAATTACCCACATGGAGCCTGATGATGAAGAATATCTATTCGCTTGGCTCGGGGAAACTGGATAAGAAGGATTTTGTATTGAACGTTCTTTACCAGGACGATAAGACAGGGAATTCAATAAATTACCTGCCAGAAGGAAACCTTTCTAACCAGATACTCCTGCAGGTTATGGGGCTCGATAATCTTAATTCGCAGCTTGACAGGGAACCGGACGGTTTTTTTGATTTTATCGATGGAGTAACAGTTTTGGTTGATAGAGGGAAAGTTGTTTTTCCTGAAATTGAACCTTTTGGAAGCCATCTTAGAAATAAAATATCCGATCCTAAACTGATAAGCAAATATGTCTTTCAGGAACTTTATGATTCGACGCAGACAGTTGCCCGTCAAATGGCTGAGAAAAATAAATTTATACTGAAGGGGCAGTACTCCTCCGAATCGGGTTCGGAAATACGACTTAATGCAACAAGTATCCCGCAGGGTGGCGTAAAGGTTACTGCCGGCGGAGTCCCTCTGACCGAAAATAAAGATTATACTGTCGATTATAATATGGGGACTGTGAGAATAATAAACAGCGCCCTTATTGAATCACAAACACCAATTCAGGTGTCACTCGAAAGTAATCAGTTTTTCGGGTTTCAGACAAAAACCCTGGTGGGAACACATCTCGATTACAAGGTTTCAAATAACTTCGATATTGGCGGAACTATTCTTCATCTTACTGAAAGACCATATACTCAGAAAGTTAATTTCGGAGAGGAACCTATTTCGAATACAATTTGGGGATTAAATACTTCTTATAAATCAGAATCCCAATTACTCACAAAAATTATTGATAAAATTCCTCTTCTCAATACAAAAACACCATCAACATTTTCTTTCTTCGGTGAATTTGCCAACCTTATACCGGGTCATTCCAAAGCTATATCAAGTGCAGGCAATTCTTATATCGATGATTTTGAAGCCAGTGAAATCCCCCTTGATCTTAAATCATTTAATGCGTGGACCATTGCCAGTATTCCGCAGGGGCAGGATATGTTCTTTCCCGAAGCACGTCTGAATAATAATCTGGCGAGCGGATTTAACAGGGCTAAATTAGCCTGGTATGTTATTGATCCGCTTTTCTTACGGAACGGATCATCAACCCCAACTTATATTAAGGATCATCCCGATGAACAATCGAGCCACTTTGTAAGAGAGATATATGAAAATGAGATTTTCCCTTACAGAGAAAGCCCGAGCGGAATTCCCACCAATATTGCAGTATTAAATCTGGCATACTACCCCGCTGAGAAAGGTCCCTACAACTTTGATACAAATGCGAGCCCATACTCTCAGGGAATGACATCGGATGGTACCCTTAAGGATCCTAAATCGCGATGGGGAGGGATCATGCGGGAAGTGCTTACCAGTGATTTCGAAACTGCAAATATTCAATATGTTAAGTTCTGGCTGATGGATCCCTTTGTTGAAAATCCCAATCAGGAGGGAGGGGATCTGTATATCAATCTTGGGAATATTTCAGAAGATATACTACGTGATTCAAGAAAAAGTTTTGAAAATGGACTCCCGGGTTCTCCTGATGTCAAAAACGTAGATACTACTGCCTGGGGACGTGTGCCCACTGTGCAGGCTGTCGTTCATGCTTTCGATAATGCCGTTGAATCGAGGCGTTATCAGGACATAGGACTGGATGGTCTGAGTGATCCCGATGAACAATCTTTCTTTTCCGGCTACCTTCAGAAATCGCTTTTGATTCTCAATCCCGATGCATATCAAAAAGTAGAAAAGGATCCTTCAAATGATGATTTTCAATACTTCAGAGGATCTGAGTACGATAGTGAGCAGCTCGGAATTCTTGACAGATATAAGAAATACAATGGAATGGATGGAAACTCACCTACATCGCAAATGTTCACAGAATCTTATCCCACATCCGGATCAACATTGCCTGATATGGAAGATATTAACCGCGATAATACATTGAGTGAAACAGAAAGCTACTACCAGTACAAAGTCAGTATGCGTCCCGGAGATATGAAGGTTGGTACTAACCATGTCGTAGATGAGATCGAATATGAAGCTACAATGGCAAACGGGACGAAATCCAAGGTGAAGTGGTATCAGTTTAAAATTCCAATTGCAGATTATCAGAAAGTTGTAGGACCTATTCAGGATTTCAAATCAATCCGTTTCATGAGGATGTTTCTTCGCGATTTCAATGAGCCTGTCATTATGCGTTTCGCAAAACTCGATCTTGTTAGAGCTGAATGGAGAAAATATAATATTTCATTCATGGAAGGCGGGGAAAGGATCACAGTTCCTGAAACCACTGATGGAACCTTTGAAATAAGTTCGGTAAGTATTGAAGAGAATTCAGGAAAAGAACCTGTTAATTACGTTTTACCTCCGGGATTTGACAGAATAACAGATCCTCAGAATCCACAACTGAGGCAGCTGAACGAACAGGCTATGGTACTTAAAGTTCAGAATCTTGAAGACGGAGATGCCCGTGCTGCCTTTAAGAATGTTAGTCTCGATATCAGACAATACAAAAAACTGCGAATGGAGGTTCATGCTGAAGCACTGATCGGGCATCCTTTGCAGAATGATGAACTGACCGCATTTATCAGAATCGGATCGGATTATAAAGGTAATTTCTATGAATATGAAATCCCATTAAAACTGACTCCGCCAAACAGCCATTATAGCAATAAATCAGATGCAGACAGGACGACAGTATGGCCGGCGGAAAACAGTTTCGACATAGATCTTTCTGTTTTACAGGAAGCTAAACAGGCCAGAAACAATGAAATGAATACTCCCGGTTCATCATTAAGCGTTTCGGATGTTTTTGTTTATTCCAACGGAACTGCACGGGTTTCAGTTTCGGGAAACCCAAACCTGAGTAATGTTAAGGTTATAATGATCGGGGTAAGGAACCCCATAAAAACCCGAAACCATGGAACTGACGATGGGACCTCAAAGTCGGCTGAAGTGTGGGTAAATGAACTGCGCCTGAATGATTTTGTTGAAAATGGCGGGTGGGCTGCAAATGCACATTTACAGACACGTCTGGCTGATCTGGGTACTGTCGATATGGTTGGGCAGACCAGCACTCCGGGTTGGGGAAGTCTTGAAAGTAAAATAAATGATAAGAGTAAGGAACAGATAATGAAATATGATATTTCATCGAGTGTTGAACTTGGAAAGTTTTTCCCTGAGAAGATTGGAGTAAGACTCCCTGTATATCTTGGTTATTCAGAAACCTTGATTAAACCACAGTATAATCCACTCGATCCGGATGTCCCACTGCAGGATGCTTTGAACGGAGCAAAAAATCAAACTGTAAGAGATTCAATTAAAGCAATATCAGAAGATTTGTCCAGGAGGAAAACTATCACAATAAGCAATGCCGGGATAACAAAACGGGGTACTAAACCGCATGTGTGGGACCCTGCCAACCTTAGCGTAAATTACACATATAGTGAAATTTATAACAGCAATACCAAAACTGAAATTGACCTCGAGAAGACTTACAGGGGCGGACTCAACTATAATTATGAGGCACAACCGGCTAATATATCACCATTTAAAAATGTCAGCTTCTTAAACTCACCGGTTTTTAAGGTTATCAAAGACTTTAATTTCTATCTTTTTCCAAAAAGTCTGTCTTTCCGTACCGACCTGAATCGAACTTATAATGAACTGAAAACAAGAAATATAGATAATCCATTTTTAAGAATAGAACCCTCATTCAAAAAAGATTTCGAATGGAGTAGAATTTATGATTTCAAATATGATGTTACCCGTCAGCTGAAGTTTGATTTTACTGCCACTAATCTTGCCAGGATTGATGAACCACCCGGTGGTGTTGATAAAAAGAGATACAGCGATAGCTATGGCTTTTGGCGTGATTCGGTTATGACTAATCTTAGGAATTTTGGCCGGACAACTAACTATAACCATTTCATCAATGTTACCTATACTGTTCCGATAAATAAACTTCCTTTAATGTCGTGGGCTAATGCCAATGCACGATATGGTGCTGATTATACCTGGCTGGCCGGCCCTCTTTTCCCCGATAGTATGAAGATAAATCTGGGGAACTCAATCAAGAATCATAATGAGCTGACGTTGACCGCCATGGCCAGCCTTACGACTATCTACGGAAAATCGAAATTCCTTAAAAATATTGAGAACAACACCCGGCCTGATTCACCACAGAAAAAGAAGGTCGAATTTGAAACTGTAAAATACTCAAAGGACAATGTTAATTTCAAAGCAGGTGGTATTAAGGCGATCTATCATAATCTTAAAACAAAGGATGTAAAAGTTAAGATTACCAACAAGAGCGGTGCCGAGGTGAAAGGCAAGATGGAAATAATCAATGAGAACAAGGTTAATTTCACTGCCGCTGAACAGACTGACGGAGCACGCGTGACGGTTGAAGGGAAAATACAGAAAAAACGTAATCCGTTTATTGTAGGAGGGGAGTATTTAATCAGAGCAATGATGGGTGTGAGATCGGTTAGTCTTACCTATACTTGTGCCCAGGGTCAGTTCCTTCCCGGATATACTCCAGGCACAAAATATCTTGGCATGTCGGACAATAATAATTTTCTTGCGCCGGGTTGGCCATTTATCCTTGGATATAGTGACAGGAATTTCTTTGATAAAGCTGTAAGCAACGGATGGCTATCAAAAGATACTCTGCTTAATTCACCGGCAATGTATAATAATAAGATCGACTTATCATTTCGAAGTTTGATAGAACCTTTCCCCGGGCTGAGGATCGATGTTAATGCCGACCGCAGATTTCTGGAAGATGTCAGTTCATATTATATTGCTGATTATAACGGAAACTTCCCCGACAGCACCCGTAACAAAATAGTATCAGGAAACTTCTCTATATCAATTATTTCATGGGGAACGGCTTTCGAAAAGATATCAAATTCAAACGATTATGTGTCTCCTACCTTTGAAGCCTTTAAGAATAATGCTGTAATAATCTCAGAAAGGAGAGCTGCCGAACGACAAAAGATAGACCCGGCTTACAATCCTGATATTGATCCATTAACCGGCAGTCCGATTGACGGACCATTTAAAAGCGGATATGGAAGCACCTCAAGGGAGGTTCTAATACCGGCATTCCTTGCCGCGTATACCAAATCAAGTCCCGATAAAGTAGGACTTGAAACGTTCCCCTCAGCTTTAAAAATGATGCCAAACTGGAGGATCAATTTTGACGGACTCTCTAAGTTTGAGTTTGTGCAAAGAACATTCAGATCAGTTAACATATCGCATCAATACAGAAGCACATACCAGATCGGCTCCTATACAACAAACCTTAATTACCAGGGAGATGGCGATGGTATAAACAGGATCAGAGACCTTCAGAATAATTATATCCAGCAATATGAAATAGATGTTGTTACAATTAGCGAACAATTCAGCCCTTTGATAAATGTTGACCTGAACTGGAAAAACAGCCTTACAACAAGGTTCGAATGGAAAAAGTCGAGGACTGTTTCACTTAATCTTACCAGCAATCAGATTGCTGATGCACGTATTGATGAGCTCACTTTTGGCGCCGGGTACAGGTTTGATAACGTCCAGATTATTCTTAAAACAGGTAATGGGCAGAGAGTCCTGAAAAGCAATCTGAATCTCCGGCTTGATTTCTCTGTTCGCGATAATAAAACAATTGCCAGGAAACTAGTAGAGGACGTAAACCAGCCGGTTGTAGGACAGAAAGTATTTACAATAGGAACCAGCGCGGATTATGTTCTCAGCGACAGGTTTAATCTTCAGATCTTTGCAGACCATACAATGAATAATCCTTTTGTTGCAAATACATTCCCCACTTCTAATACAAACTTCGGATTCAGCCTTAAGTTCACACTTATTCAGTAGATAAGACACTTATTTAAAGTGCACATTATTTTTTAGCCACGAAGTCACTAGTGTTGCGTTGTTTTTTAATTTAAACTTGTATAATATTATAATTCAGTAAATTATAGACGTTCTTTGATTTTTTGATTTCAAATCACGGTATTTTTAACGAAAAACCGTGAATAAAGGAAAGTTTGTTTTTGCTCAGTTGACCTCACTTATTACTCAGTATGAGTTCGACAAATGTGTTTTAAGATATCAGGGTGATTACAAAGTCCAAGATTTTAGCTGTTGGAACCAGTTTTTATGCATGATGTTTGGACAACTTACTCACAGAGAAAGTAGCCGGGATATTATAACATGCTTAAAAGCTCACCGAAACAAAGTATTCCATCTTGGCATCAAGCAAATTGTTGCACATTCAACACTAACAAGAGCGAATGAGAATAGGTCTTGGCAAATTTATGCTGATTTTGCGACCTACTTAATTGGTATAGTCAGACCTTTATATAAAAACGACACCGATTTTGTTTGTGATCTTGAGAATGCTGTTTATGCATTAGATTCAACAACGATTGATTTGTGTCTGAGCGTCTTCAAATGGGCAAAATTCCGTAAGAGAAAAGGAGCTATTAAAATGCACACTCTATTGGATTTACGCGGCAACATCCCGATTATGATCCATGTGAGTGATGGTAAAAAGCACGATGTTAATATTTTAGATGATATCGAGTTTGAAACAAATGCTTTTTATCTTATGGACAAAGGATATACCGACTTTGCCAGATTATTTGATATTGACCAGTTTCCAGCCTTTTTTGTTATTAGTGGAAAAGATAACTTGAAGTTCAAACGAGTATCATCCAGTCCGGTAAATAAAAAAGATGGATTACGTTGTGATCAAAAGATTAACCTAACTGGCTATAAAACTTCAAGACTGTATCCAAAGGCATTACGCAGAGTAAAATTTTATGATGCAGAAAACCAACGAACAATTGTTTTCCTGACTAATAATTTTGAGGTTGATGCTTTAACCATAGCGATGCTCTACAAAAGTCGTTGGCAGATTGAGTTATTCTTCAAGTGGATAAAGCAACATCTGCGAATAAAGACCTTCTGGGGTACTTCGCCAAATGCCGTCAAAACACAGATTTGGATAGCTGTCTGCACCTATTTGCTGGTCGCTTATGCCAAAAAACAATTAAAAAGCGAGCTTTCTTTGTATGAAATCACACAAATTTTAAGTGTCTCAGTATTTGATAAAACGCCAATAAATGAACTACTTACAAACTTTTCAAAGAACGATGAAATCAAAGATAACTATAATCAATTGAATTTGTTCGACTTATAACGCAACACTAGTGGAGTCAAATATATAATAAGCTTAAAAAGGACAATGTCGAATAATTATGAAACCTGACATAATAATCTGTGTATAAAAAGGAACCAATTTTGGATTAAATATTACTATAAAAGTAATGACTAAAGTTAGAGATTTGTTGTCATTAAATAGTCCGGCTGAGAAAAAAAACAAGTGCTTGGCAGCAGGGTAGTGCATTGGGGTGTGGTGGAGCCAAAATGTTGCTTACGTGAGAGTGGAAGATACTGCTTCGCTTACCCGACTGAATCCAAATTCAGACCCTTAAAGAACCACGGAATGCCCTTACAGCGTAGTAAGATTCTGCTCCATTGTGATACACAAAGACATGGTCATAGCGACGATCACAAAAGATAGCACCGCCAAGATTTCTGATCTCAAATGGTGTTTTTACCCAGCTCGACGTTTTCGTATCGAAAGTTCCAAGTTTCTGCAATTCACGATATTGTTCTTCTGTCAAAAGCTCAATTCCCATGGTTGCAGCCATATCAACGGCGTTATTTTCGGGTTTAAATTCTTTCCTTGATTCCAGCCCTTCCCGGTCGTAACAGATGCTCCTGCGGCCTTTGGGACTTTCCGCTGAACAATCATAAAAAATGTATTCACCAGTCTTTTTATCATAACCAACAACATCAGGTTCACCGCCAGTTCTCTCCATTTCATTTATTGACCACAATTTTTCTGTATTTGCTTTCAGCTTAGCCTGGACTTTAACCCATTCCAGATCCTTATGATGGTTAATGTTAAGCTCAAAACGAGCTTTCAATGCTTTGAGTAGTTCTTCACGTTTTTCCTGTGAAAACTCCTTTTTTATTTCACTGTTTGACATAGTTTTAATGTTAAGAAAAAAAAGAATCTTATGTAATTGAATTTAACAATGAAGCTGATTTTATGTTCAACTTTAAAATTCTTTAATTTACCGGAAGCGCCTGCTTTTTTAATACGCTATCAGAACAATCAAAAAAAGGGCTTCCGGTAATGGAAAGCCCTTTTTCATTATTCTAAAAGAGTTTATTAATTAGTTATAGTGACTGTTACAGTTTTAATATCTCTTTCAAGTCCGGCTCCACTGCCCTCTTGCCAGTTCGTAGCTATAACATATACTTTATATGTACCAGGAACAAGATAACGGAATCTGGCTACACCATACTTATTAAATACTGCTCCATTTTGTGCAACATTTCCTGCAAGATAGAGGTCATAGTCGGTGAAGTAATTTTTAGGTGCTACTTCTTGTGTTGCATCCAGAGCATTATAGTTGGTACCCCACCATATTGATTTGTTCTGGCCTGTGCCTATGAATTCAACACGTACAATAGCAACGCCACCAATTAGTTGTGCCTTTAAGGTACCACCAGGAGATGCATTCTCTGCATCGGTTCCTGAAGCATCAACTGAAAATGCTTTAAAATCAGCGTTTGCATCTTTGATCTTCATCTCTTTGCATCCACTGAAAAGTGAGACACAAAACAATAATAAGACTGGGATCAGTTTTGTCATATTTTTTTTCATTTTCTTATAGTTTTATTAATTGTTAATTAATTGATGCTGATCCATTCCAACCATCAGGTGCAACGCAATTTTTGTTAACATCTCTCTCAGTCTGAGGAATAGGCAACAACCTGTGCTTGTCATCAAAATTTGCATAATCAGGTTTGCCATTAACAGTCAATTTCTCAAAATTGATCTGAGTTTTCATATTTATAACACCAGCAGCATCCCAGCGAAGCAAGTCAAACCATCGTACTTGTTCTCCTGTTTGTTCCAGCGATCTTTCACGCATCAGAATGTCCATTGCTCCTGTTTTTGTTGCAGGAATTGAAAGATACTCAACTGCGCCTGCTCTTGAACGAACAAGATTGATCTGAGTCAATGCCTTAGTATACTGTGGTGTAGTGCTTAAGATGTAACTTTCAGCAAGCATCAGGCGAACACCATTAAGACGCATCATCTGACAACTAATTTCTGAGTTATTATCCTGCATAACCTGATACTCATAATTCTGATATTTTTTCCATCTCCAGTAGAATGTACCAGCTGAGAAAGAGAAAGCTTCACCATCAGTGACAGGAGCAGCTTTTGGCCCGAAACGATAGGTGTCACCGCCATAAAAACCTACAGTTGCATCACCATCGCCATAGAATGTTTCTGAGGCTCGCGGATCAATATAGTCAGTCACTGCATTAATATTATACTTGAATTTATGGACTGCATTAAAGGTTACATAGCAGTTTGACCAGTCTTTATCACCATATTCTATGCCACGACCAGTATGTGCAGCCATATTATTACCTGAGCTTTCGAAATATCCCCATTCAAAATTTTTGTTTGCATTTGCTGTACCGTACCAGGCATATTTTATATCAAAAATAGTTTCCGGACTATTACGATTTTCTTTTTGGAATTGTCTGTGAAAACCCTTAAGTCCAGGCCATACAGTAAACCCTCCGTTTGTAATGATGTCCTCAAGTATAGGAATCGCCTCATTATAGTTGCCTGTCTGCATATAAAGCTGAGCAAGATATGCTTTTGCTGCCCATTTGGTAGCACGTCCATTATCAACTGACGGCCATGTTGGAGGAAGCAGATCAATCGCAGCTTTGAGCTGTTTTTCAGCATAGGCGTATACCTGCGTTCTGGTGCTTCTTGCCTTCATTTTATTAGCCAGTACTTCTTCATATGTTTCATAAAGAGGAGCAGCACCATAAAGAGCTGCCAGATGATAATAAATAAAGCCCTGGAAGAAATTTGATTCTCCTGTAAAATAGTCCTTCTGAGTTTGTTCAGATTCACTAGCGGGTACCCATTTACTCATTACTGATATAGCAAAGTTTGACCTGTGCTGTACCTGGTACAGATATTGCCACAACAATGTAAGATATCCATTATCAGGTTGATATGAATAATTACACATCACCCTGTTTTCTCCAAGCATGGCGTTTGTGGGTTCAACCTCATTACCAAGCATGTCTAAATAGAAATACCAATCTCTCGCAAAGAGACCCTGGTTCATTAAACCTGAGTATATAGCTGTTGTAAGACCTTTATAGGTAGTTGCGGTAGCCCCATCAAAATAAGTATCGGAACTATAAGCAGATGGGTTTGGCAGGTCAAGAAATTTGGTATCACACGACGAAACGCCGAGGATACCAAGTATGGCCATAATAAGAATTATTTTTTTCATATATTTCATTATTTTTGAAAATCATTAAAAAGAGACTTGAATACCAAACACATATGTCTGGGGAACAGGAGTAGTCAGAGTTGTTTCCAGATTACGTGTTGTAACATCTGAACTTCTTACTTCCGGATTAAAGCCTGAGTATTTACTGACAGTAAAAAGGTTTTCAGAAGTAAAATAAACACGCAGATTGGAAACTGCGCCTCCGCTTAAAGTTCTTAGTGCAGATGCTGGAACAGTATAACCAAGTGTCAAAGACTTCATACGTAAATAAGAACCATCTTCAATCCAACGATCAGATCCAACATAATTCTGAGCCGGAGCATCAATATCTGCGCGTGGAAGTGTTGCCTCAGTATCACCTTCGTACTTCCAGCGGTTCAAAACAGTAATGGTGTGATTACGTGCATTATTCATGTTTTCATACCAGCATTTCTCAACAAAATAGATTTTAGCTCCAACAGAACCATACATATTGGCACGGAAATCAAAACCTTTGTATGTAAGATCGATGTTTCCACCTAAAATCCATTTTGGCATTCCGTCGCCAAGATAACAACGGTCGTCATCATTGATTATACCATCTTCATTAAGGTCTTTATATTTCATATCCCCGGCAGCAAGAGCTGTTCCAAATTTTGCATTATATGCAAGTGCATCGGCTGTGGTAGCAAGTATCCCATCTGTTTTCCTTCCATAGAAATAACCTATTGGATAACCAATTTCAGTACGGGTAGTATTACCTCCAACACCCTGGTGGTTACCAGCAGATATTGGTTCGCCGGCACCAAGTGATACAACATTATTCTTATTGAAGGAAGCGTTACCAGAGATAGTATATCCAAAATCACCCTCCTGATTTCTATATGTAACCATCATTTCAATTCCACGATTTGATACTGAGGCAGCGTTTGAAGTTGTAGATGAATAGATCCCGGTAGAATATGCAAGAGGAACTGCTATCAGAATATCACTCGTAAATTTATCATAATAATCAAAAGTGAAGTTGATTTTATCGTTTAGAAATCCTGCATCAATACCGAAACCTGCTGTACGAGTTTCTTCCCATCTGATATCAGTTGTTGGCAGAGAGTTAACAGTTATACCTTTCTGCAGTTGCGAAAGATCATTTATAAAACCAGTTCCATAAACACCTGTTGGATCATAAGCGGTAACACTTGTTCCAAATGGATAGCGTACGTTATTTTTACCACCAGTGTATAGGTTAGCCATGAACTGGTAAGCACCAATAGCGTCATTTCCAACTCTACCCCAGTTAATACGTGCTTTCAATGAAGAGATCCATGTGATATTTTGCATAAAGTCTTCTTCATTCACTTTCCATGCAGCAGCAAATGATGGGAAGTAACCCCAGCGGTTTTCTGGCGCAAATCTGTATGAAGCATCAGCACGCACGTTGGCTGTAAAAATATACTTATCATTAAAAGTATAATTTATACGACCGAAATATGAAAGACTGGCCTGAGTAAATGATCCGGCAGAACTAATTGAACTTGAAGATCCAAATGTTGGTAATAATACTTTGAAATTCTGAAATCCTGAAGATGATACTCCAAGATTCCGTCCCCACTGGTTCCTTTCATAGCTGATACCTGCAACTGCAGAAAAAGTATGTTTTCCAAAAGTCTGGTTGTACGATATGTAATTCTCGTACTTTGGATAAGTTGACATGCTATAGCTCTCGTTCAGGTAAGGAGTAGTCTGGGTATTCTGAAAATAACTTTCGCTCAGATAATTTAAGCTATGATCGAAAGAATTTTCTAACTGAAGCTGTGAACGGAAGGAGAGGATATCTTTTAAGATCCTGATTTCGCCATAGAACTGTGCAGCAATCTTCAATTCATTATACAGGTTTGTCGTTCCGGCAATTTCAGACATTGGATTAGGCTGATTGTTAAAGTGATAAGGGTTGGTTCCAAATGAATAGGAATGAGGATTCTGCGTATATCCAGGAGCAAGATATTTACCTTCCGGGTCAGTAACAGGGCGGTTGGCAGGGTTCATCATCATACTGTTCATGTTACCGTCAACACCTGTGTTCTTGTTAAAACGGACCATGATGTTGTTACCAAATTTCACAACATCTTTAAAGAGCTTATAGTCATTAACCAGTTTAATGGTGTAACGTTGCATACGATATGTACCTCTTGTTGATTCCTGATCGTTATATCCTACGTTTAATCTGTAAGTAACTTTATCACTACCTCCAGATATACTCAGGTTCTGTTCTGAGATACTCGCATTTCTGAACAATGCATTATACCAGTCACCATTATCCTGACGAGCATAAGCAATTATGTCAGGATCAAAAAATGTTGTATTTATTCCATCTCCGGCAATGCCCACAGCACTTGTAGGGGTCCATTGATTTGTAATGGGATCATAGTTGTTTTTTCCCATGATATCGAGTATGAGATCTGTATATTGACTTCCGTTTAACATTTTCATGTTTTTACCGGGAGTAGCAATTCCATAATACCCTGTATAGCTAACGACAGGTGCTCCTATCTTACCTCTTTTAGTGGTAATCATTATTACACCATTAGCCCCACGGGCACCATAAATTGCTGTTGAAGAAGCATCTTTCAATACTTCCATCCTTTCAATTTCATTTGGCGCTACCATATTCATATCGCCAATCATTCCGTCGATAACCACCAGAGGGCTGCCACTGTTAATTGAAGTTGTACCCCGGATACGAATAGTCGGAGTAGAACCGGGACGACCACCGTCACCATCGGTAACATCAACTCCTGCAGCCTGCCCCTGAAGGATCTGGCCGACATTTGAAAAGCTACGGTTTGCAATTTGAGCTGGGGTAACTGAAGAAACTGATCCTGTAAGATTACTCCTTTTTACTGTACCGTACCCAATAACCACAACCTCATCAAGAGCTTGTGAACTTTCAATGAGAATAACATTAAGAGTACTTTGAGTTCCCATAATGATTTGCTGTGAATCATATCCTACGAATGAAAACTGAAGGGTTGCATTCGCTGGAGCACTGATAGAATATCTTCCCTCTGCATCTGTCAGGGTTCCCACTGTAGTGCCGGTAACGGCAACTGTTGCTCCGGTAAGGGGTAGCCCATTAGCATCGGTAACCTGTCCTGTAATTGTTCTTTGTTGGGCAAAGACTCCCATAGAAACGAGTGCTAAAAACAATGTCAGCACAAGTTTCGTGTAGTTGTTTTTCATGTGTTTTTTAAGTTTTTAAGGTTTGTCAAAAAAATTTAATACATAACATTGATTGAATAATCTTTAATAGACCATAGGCAATTGTAATTATTGATGAGACATATATTACTAAAACATTAAATTTGGGACTCTTCAACAGGATGAAATTTTGTGAAATTGCTGTGTCTCTTATTAGTTTTCACTGCATAATATCTTAAAATATCTTAAAAATTTTAGAATATTTAATAAACTTTAACTAAAATTCCACCTCAAAATATCCTTTTCCTACAATGACCGCATTAAATTTACAAACTAAAAATTTAGGAACCGAACGTTTTTGTCATATTATTAAAAAAATGTGCAACATCATTTATGTCCATACAGGGCAAGGTTTTCAGAATATGCATCAGCTATTACTCATTGTTTTTAGCCCCCTTTTTTTCCGGAGGAGCGACAGAAAGGGGATTTTTAATTAAATTCGAACAACCAAAAGAACTGGTTTTCTCCCAAACTGACATTAAATATTAGTATTGCAATTGTACTTAGGATATAAATGGTTTTAATATCACTATTTGGAGCAAATTCCCCACCCATATTAGAATGAAGATGGATAGAGTTAAGTGGTTGAATATGATAAAGTTTATTATCACCAAAATCGCCTCCTTCATCATATTCTTTTGTCGATTGACTGACCGATTTGTTGAATTTTTCAAAGTCTATACCAGAATTTGTAAGCAGATAAGTAAATGCAACAGTATTCATCCTGTTTTTCAGAAAGTCATCTCCAAATAATGTTTTTGCAGTTGACATCGAAATGACCATATCGAATTGAAAATGTGTATTATTGGGTATGTCAGTCATTATCCCGGTTACAGTCAGGTCGATAGTACGGTTATAATGGGTGGAGTGTCAGCCCGGGAAGATTAACAATTGTAAAAAGTTTTTGGTTCCTGAAATTTCTTAGGGTAAACCGTATATTTCTTAGTATCATTACATCTGTCAATTTATTTTAATAATTCATTGCTATTTTGGTGCCATAATTTTATGTGTATGAAATTAAGTCTTTTAAGTATTGTAATAATTTCAAGATGTAAATATATTTTACGATTTGGTGTAAATGATTTTTACGAAATATTAACATAGGCCTTATTGGCATATTTGAAGATCAGAGGTCTTGATTATCATTTACGAACCTTTATTCGAGCCATACATTTATCTGGGTACAGGATTAGAGGGGTTTTAGAAATTTGTACTAAATCCAAACAAGCTTATTGGTCTGGGGATTAACTTGTTTTGCGGATTTATATTGTGAGTATCATTTTTGTCAGATCCTTTTTCTAAATAGATGGATGATTCTAGGTTAATATATAAATTACTAAAGAGCCTGTATTTAATGCCGAGCCCTGGTTGAACTGATAATCCTATTCCTTTAATATTGAACGATTCTGAAATAGTAACAGTTGGATCTCCGTGACTTTCTGAATAGGAACCCTTAAAATTTGTGCCTGACAATCCGAAATCAATAAATACATAGGATTTTATTCTACTGTCAAATATGTATTTTTCAATACCAGCTAAGTATCTATTAATTGGAGAAAGTTCCATCCACCTCCATATTTAGATCAGAAGGATTTGTTCTGAATAAATAGGGGGTTTTAAAATGTTCGTATCTTAATCTTAAAGAAAAATATTCCAGATGAACCCTGGCAAAAAAGGATGGTGTGAGATCAAAATTATATTTTGAATTATTTACAGGATAAAGGAGATCATTGTAGTAAATCCAGTTCCTGTTAAATTTAACAAAGTCCATTCCAAGTTCAAATTTTGAGGTCTCTCCGGAATTATTCTGGGCTGTTAAATTTTGAAAAGCCCCCAGTACCAGGAACAAAAATGGAATTATAGGCTTAAAAAATGTCATTATTGAGATGCTAGAGATGAATCAATCCAGTTTTAACAACTTCTTTTTCCTGCTATCAAAAAATAGTAAAATAGTAAGTACTATCAGCGAAACACTCATAAATATTGGAATAATGTAAATTTCTGTAATTGGCAATATTAGGCCAAGAGTCATTGCACCAATAGATATAATGCCAGCGAATATAGCATATATTTTAGTCTTATAAAACCACGCATATGGGAAAAAGTGTGCACCAGTAATTATTACGTAAACCATGGCAAAATAATCAGGAAATTTTATAAGTGAAAAAATTAAAAAAGGAAAGTAAAACAACTGTGAAAAATTCAACCAGAGTCCTAAGGGTTGTAATGGGTTGTCCTTATTTGTCCAGTTAGTTTTAAAGATTTTAGAAAACAAAAATGCCAACGGCATCATTAAGGCTCCGATGATAAATGTTAATACTGACTTATCATATGATTTAAAGTTAAGTGTCCATATCCATGCAATTATAATCCAAATAATGCCTGCCGATAATGTAAAATCAAGGCCATTTTTTGATTTTACAGATAAGTTAACTCGTAATTCATCCAAAGATTCAGTTGACATTATATAGAGTTTTAGAATTTCTAAGATATAGTTTTTGCAAATAGATTATTCGTTTTTAACAATCTTTTACCACTAGTGTTGCGTTGTTTTTTAATTTAAACTTGTATAATATTATAATTCAGTAAATTATAGACGTTCTTTGATTTTTTGATTTCAAATCACGGTATTTTTAACGAAAAACCGTGAATAAAGGAAAG
>Ga0209540_10000224_pt1 | contig 66076 bp, 69 predicted proteins | sample BarGraIncu01121A_FD_184501 | JGI IMG/M metagenome (GOLD analysis project Ga0209540, IMG submission 184501) | Arctic peat soil microbial communities from Barrow, Alaska - Barrow Graham LP Incubations 011-21A (SPAdes) (version 2) | ecosystem: Environmental > Terrestrial > Soil > Wetlands > Peat... | reverse complement strand
TCGAAGCTATTAAAGACTACTTAGAAAATCATAACCAAAATCCAAAGGTCTTCGTCTGGAGCGCTCCGGTTGAGCGTATTTTGGCAAAGATCGCCAAATGTAAAGAAGTGTTGGACGCACTACACTAGAAGGGTGGAAATCAAAAGCCAAAAATAGGCTTGGGAGAGCAAGCGGATCTTTTCCGGAGCCCCGGGGATGATTGTCAGCGGCATGGCCCAACTAAGGTTGAAGAGTTTTTCAAACGGCAAAGATTTCAGGCTGATCAGAACGGAAAAAATGATCAGCACCAGCCATGGGGAAGTGGCGGCGAGAAGGCTCATTTTTTTTTCGACTGCCAGATCTTGTTCATTCAAGAGCGAACGATCGATCAGTTTGCGACCGCGGACCTTGAGATAAGCCAGCATTACCAAGACCACGCCCAAGCCGGCGGCGATGCCGGTCAGGGGCACCTGGCCAATGGCATTCATGCCGATGGCGATGAGCCCAGCGCTGACGCCCGCCAGCACGGTGGGCACAAACCCCCGCCAGATCATCCTCCAGCCGCCGATGATCCAAAGCATGCCGAAGGCAATGCAGGTGCTGATGAAGGGCATGTAGCGGGCAAACAAGTGGGCGATATCGGCAACAGGCCTGCCCACGAAATTGGAGAAGACCACGATCGGAACGCCCAGCAAGGCATAGGTGCAAAGGGCATCATAGCCCAGGGCCGGCAACGCGATGGAGACAAAAGTGGAATAGCCCAGGGCCAGCATGATCGGCGGCAAAATTGACACGGGGGTCGCCCCCATGGCGGCTATCAGGGTGCCAAAGCCGATATTGATGAGCAGCACCTGCACGACTTTATCCTGCGGAGAAACGGTCTTCATGAGCGTCACCACCCGGGCGATGGCCCCGCTCTCGAGCATCACGGTGACCTGGAAGATCGAAGTCGCCACCATCAATGAAATGGGAAAAGAAGCGATCATGCCGCTGAGGCTGGCTTTTAAGGTAATGGCCAGAGGCGTCTGGAAATAGAGCCAGGCAATGGCTACTGCCGCCAACCAGCCCAGGGCTCCGGAAATATCGGCAGCCTTTTTGGCTGCCACGAGCAGCAGAAAAATCAGGATTACGGGCAGCAAGGCCAGGAATACAGCCAAGCCATTCATGCATTAGCTCCTTGACCTGAAAATAAAAAACAATCTTATCATTCGCTCAGTAGCGGAAAAACAATTCGAACTGGACCCAATTGTAGGCGTCGGCGCCGGTAAAATAAAAATTGCCCGGGCTGAAGTTTTCCCAAATGAAACGTCCGGACAGGTTCTTGCCGATATCGTAGGTGATTTTAATGATAAGCAATTCGCCGCGGCCGCAGCCCGTGCCGCTGAGCAGGGCCGAGGGTGCAGTTTTCTCGGCGGCCAAAAGATGGTGCCAGCCTAGGTTCAATTTGACTTTTTCCAGCGGTTCGAACAGCAGATTGGCGTAGATGGATATGAAATTGCTCCAATCAGCCACCCGGGTTTCCCTGGCCTGCAAATAGACCAGGGAGTCGCTCCACTTCGGCCAGCGGCTGAAGGCCGGGTCCCAGGCTTCGCAGCGTTTCGTGGCCGGGTCGTCGCCGCTTAAATAGACGCCGCCCAGAGTGAATTGCAGGGGCAAAGGAAAACGCCAGGCGCTCTTATAATCCAGGTGGAAATACCCGCCCAGGCCGCGGCGTGGATTTTCCCCGAGCGTTCCCAGCTGGATGGCGCCCTCGGCGGTCAGTGACAGCTTGGCACAGAAGTGATGGCTGAAGCGGGCGCCTGCGACATGAAGCGCTCCGGCCGGCAGGGGATCGCTGGCAAATGTGTCCTTGCGGAACAGATAGGCTTCGAGAGCTATTTTTTTTACCTGGCCGCTGAAGTATAGGCCGATCCCTTGTTCTTCTTGTTCCAACAGCGCCTGTTTCACGTCGTTAAGGCGCGGCAGCAGGGTGTCGGTCTTGGGCTGGCGGACATAGAAGAAAGTCAGGGTGTGCTTATTTTTCAGGGCGTAATCGAGGCGCACCGCGTTGAAATAAGCCGAGCGCGAGCCGTCGAGCGGCCCGCCGTCAAAGATCAAAAAGCCCTCGCCCAGCATCAAGTCCTGCCTCCCCAAAGTCAAAGTCAGCGGCAGGTCGCCGGGATTTTTCCATTTGACGTTCAATTGATCGAAAAACACTTCGTTGACGCCGTAATTCTTTTTCAGTTTGGGATCGGATTTGGGCGCCAGGTAGTAGCGGTTTTCGTTGGTTAGGCGCAGATTCACTTCCCATTTTTCGCTGGGCAGCCACTGGAAGATGATGCTGGTACGCAAACGCAGGTAGGCGCTGGAATCGGTCGCGCTGTCGTTCAAACTTGAGACGTTGTCCGAGCTCTCCTGGCGGATCCTTTCCCAGAAAGATATTTTAAGGCGCGGATTTTTATTTTTCTCCTGATTATCCTGGGCGGATTTGAGACCCATACTGCAGACTAAGCTTAGAGTCATAAACCAAAAGATGCACTTTTTGTTCAAGATTCCTCTAAAAACAAATGTTTTTTCGTTTGTTTTCGTAAAATTGTCATGGCGATAAAAAAAACACTATAGCGCAAAAAGCGCTGAAATTCAATCGTTCGCCGCTCTATTTTTGACCGCGATTTACAAAGGGGCATAAACCCATTACAATGAAGCGTTTTGCAGCGTATTCATCATGGAGCTTATGCAGTGAAATTGGCGTGGAAGTTACTGACCATCTTTGCCCTGGGAGTTGCTGAACTCTGGGCGGCCGCTCCCGCCGGCGTGGTCATGCGCCTGAATCCGGTAATGGTCTGCCTTGTGGCTGCACTGGGAGCGGTCTCGGGAGGCACGGTGGTCATCCTGCTGGGGGAGCGGGTAAAGGCCTGGCTGGAGCGCAAACGGAAACGCGAAAAGCTGGAAGAGCGGCGCGGGTTGCTGTACCGTGTCTGGCAGCGCTACGGCGTGATTGGCTGGGGGTTGCTGGCGCCGCTGCTGGTCGGCTCGCCGCTGGGAGCCGCCTTCGGCCTGGTCCTGGGCGCCCCGCCCCGGCGCCTGCTGATCTGGCTTAGTGTTGGTTCGTTGCTCTGGAGCGCAGTGTTTTCCGCTGTCAGCGCCCTGGGCTGGCACCTGCTCGGCCATTAGAAATAAGTCGCTTCATTTCCGGAACCTATGATACCAGTTACTCCAAGTTTCATGTCAGGCAGCAGGGAACGGCTCTGGTCGGCTGTTATGAGTACAACAAGGGTTTGCTGGATGGCGCCATCGAAGGGCGTCTCATGAAGCTCACCTGGCGCGAGGGAGAAAATTCCGGGCCGGCCGTGATGATCTTCAACCCCGACGGCAAAAGCTTCCGCGGCTACTGGTGGCACAAGGGACAGGAAAATAAGCCGCCCAGTGGAAAATGGGACGGCAGCAAGACCAGCGCGCAGATCGGCGGTTGCCCCCACTGGTCCGGGTCCCTGGGCGGAGAACTGAAAAAACAGCTTAAGAGCGAAGGCCGGGCCAGAGTCTACGGCATTCTCTTTGACCTTAACTCCGCCAATATCAAGGCGGAGTCCAAGCCGGTTCTGGAGGAAGTGCTGGGCCTGATGCAAAGCGAGCCGTCCTGGAAGCTTACCATCGAGGGCCATACGGACTCCACGGGAAGTTCCGATTACAACCAGAAACTTTCCCTGCAGCGCGCCGATGCAGTAAAGGCCTATCTGGTGGCCGCCGGGATCGAGGCTGGTTTCCTGCAAACCCAGGGATTCGGTTCTTCAAAGCCGGTGGCCGACAACGCCAGCGAGTTGGGTCGCGCTCAGAATCGCCGCGTGGAACTGGTGCGGCAATAAGAAAGCCAGCGGGGGCGGGTCTCCAGGTTCCGGGAATTATCATCGACCCTCACCCCAGCCCTGCCATTTTTATTCATTCTTTATCCAACATCGCCACCAACTTTCGGGAGGGCACGGAACTGGCAAGCCCTGGTTGCTACTGGCGCGCTTGTTAGCGGTGCGTAAAGGTGACCTGGATCAGCATGATCTCTGAATCACCCACCGTTCTGACGGGCGGCCCCCAGGTTTGCACCCCGCACGTAACAAAAAAATGAGTGTGGTTGATGCGCTTGTATCCCCAACTCATGTCATATTTCAGCTGGGTAATCAAATTGATGGGAAACAATTGTCCGTGGTGGGTATGGGCGGAAAATTGGATATCGACGGGGTGACGCAGGGTCTCGTCAAATTCAGAGGGGCGATGATCCATGAGAATGATTGGGAAATTCCGTGGGGCTCCCCGTAATACCTGTTCCAGTGACCGTTTGATCCCTTGACGGAGATCGCTTCTCCCCGCCAGGCAAAAGGATTGATCGATGATGACAAAGCGATCCTCCAGGACCTTGATCCCGGCCAGATCGAAAAAACTGATACGGTTGATCACCCGATGGTATTCATGATTCCCCAGCGAAGCATAAACTCCGTATTTTGCCCGGAGTTGCCTGAACAGCGTGGCGTAGCGGCTGACATCGAAGTCTTTCCGGTCTCCTTCCATCAGGTCGCCGGCCAGCAAAACAATGTCAGGATGGGTGGAGTTTATTTTGCTGATGATCTTTTCGATCAGACGCGGTTCAGTCACATCGCTCATATGGAAATCTGCGGCCAAGGCAATCCTTAAATGATCAATTTTGGCCGACTTGCCCGGAATTTCGACCTGGTATTCATTCACTTTGATATTTTCATAATGGCTCCGGCCCAGGATAACAATACCGATGGAACCGGCCAGTAGAATGCCGAGCGCGCCGATAGCAAACTTCCGGCTGTGGATGAATTTAAGCGGTACGATTTTCAGCAAGCGGTTGAGCAGCAGCACCAGCTCCCCGAGTGCGGTCAACAGGAATAAATACAATAAAAACGGCAATGAATAATAGCTAAACAGCAAGAAATATTTCAGGAATTTCGCCTGGCTGGCATGCGCTAATAACTCGACAAGCGGGTAGGCGATGACCAGCAACAGATAAATAATAGAAAAAATTCGCTGGCCCAGCCGGCCGGCGGCCAGGAGTCTTTTCAGACGCGTATAGACATACAGGTTGGTTAAAGAATAAATAATGAACAAGCCCAAGAGATAGGCAGAAGGATATTTAATAAAAGCCACCAGTCCGATCAACGCCAATATGTAAGGAAAGGCTTTTATTAAAAAATGCCTGAAATTATTTTTTGCGGTCATTCACTCTCCAGCAGCTAACCGCAAGACTCCACATCCTCCTCGCGTTCATATTATGTCATACGCAACGTCACCCATTTGGTTTTGGCTGACCGAAAAGTTATATTTACGGTGCTTAGGGAATGAAAGGGGAATGGGGGTCAGGTCTTGACGGGCTGTTGCCCAAATAGAATAAATCATAGAAAAAATTAAGAGATTTTTTATTGATAATTTGTTGAAAATAAGTCGATAAAATGGGATAATTTTATCATGATAAAATTATCCCATTCCGGCCCTCTATTGTCAACAAATTAACGATATGATTTTACTTTTTATTTCTAACTTTTATTCGATTTGGGCAACAACCTGTTGAATTGAAAGTTTTTAAGTGATAGCATCACTCGATGCCTCGGAAAACCTCGGCATAGTGATAGCATCACTCGATGCCTCGGAAAACCTCGGCATAGTGATAGCATCACTCGATGCCTCGGAAAACCTCGGCATAGTGATGCTAAAGGAGGTAACAATGGCTTTTAAAGCAGTATTTATTGCCCATGCACCCGATGCGGATGTTGAAAAACACCACAATCTTATCGATACCGGGAAATACAAACTTTATACTTATGTTGTAAGATCGCAGGCTGAAGCGCTAAAAGTTTGCCAAGATCTTTATGAAAAAGAAAAAATAGAGTCGGTAATGCTTTGCCCCGGCTTCACCCATAAAGATGTAGCCGAAATCTTCGAGGCTCTCGAAAACAAAGTAGCTGTTTGTGTTTCAAGAGGCGATGGTCCCAGCGGTAAGATTACCGCTCCTGTTTTGCAAAGAGAATTTTTTGTTAAATGATCTTATTAAAAACGGCAGCTGGGTCAGGTCTTTCATTATTACATTGATCTGTGCTTATTGAAATTTGGTCAATTTTACTTTAAAATCCGGGCATGGATATAGCATCACTAAATTTTTCAAGATTTTATTGTAACTTAGGAGGTCACAATGCTGCGTTATAAGATCGTCGGACTATTGCTCGTTTTGTTCGCCGCTTCATCCGTGCTTGCTCAGAATGAGACGGATGTCAAAGGCAGTCTGGACCACCCCCTCTTCACACGCATGCCGGGGTATTATATCTCCGATTACAATGTCAAGGAGTTCGACAAATTCATATCTTCCTATCTGTCGGGTCAGGATGAGAACTGGGAGGGAAAGGTTACGCGTCTTGCCTACTATATCATGACCGGCGCGAAACAGGCAAGCATGCTGCAGATTGCGCGCAATTACGAGAATGCTGCGAAGGAAATCGGCGGCAAAATCCTGGTTAACGAAGGCCGGGTGATCGAGGGGAAAATCGAAAAGGACAGAGGTGTGACGTATGTTCACGTTGAGGCTTTCAATGATGGCCGGAACTACGATGTGATAGTCGTTGAAACAGGGGCGATGAAGCAGGACGTTGTCGCGGATGCGGCAGCATTAAGCGCAAGTATTGCCGCCACAGGAAAAGCAGCTGTGTATGGTATTTACTTTGACACGGGCAAGTCAGTTGTAAAACCGGAGTCGACCCCGGCGCTTGAAGAAATCACAAAACTTATGAAACAGAATGGCAGCCTTACGTTGTATATCGTAGGGCACACGGATAATGTGGGAGCGTTGGACTACAATCTCAAATTGTCAACAGACCGTGCCGATGCTGTCGTGAAAGCGTTGATCGGCAGGGGCATCGTCGCTTCCCGCCTTAAGGGGGCAGGTGTCGGGCCATATTGTCCCGTTGCGTCAAATCACACGGAAGAAGGCAAGGCCAAGAACCGGCGGGTAGAACTGGTAGAACAGAAGTAGAGGCAGGTGTCGAGGAAGAGACATTGATGTCAGGTCCATTGACATTGCAAATAATTATCCTTAAAATGCAGGTATAGCATCACTAGATGCCTCGGAAGACCTCGGCATAGTGATGCTAAGGAGTAGGCAATGCCCGAAGCTGATGAAAGCGAAGGAGCCAAAAATTTTTATGCCGCTGTCCCGCAGCAGGCGGAGAAATTCTATTTGAAAGGTTCCCAGTCCCTGGACTGGGGCATGAAAAACCGCCTGGCCAGGATTTTCAATCCCCTCTCCGGTCGAACGGTCATGTTGGCGTTCGACCATGGATATTTTCAGGGACCAACGACAGGCCTCGAAAGGATCGATATCACCATCCTGCCTTTGGAGCCTTACGCCGATACGCTGATGCTGACCCGTGGTATCCTGCGGAGCATTGTGCCCCCCTCTTCGCAGAAAGCTATCGTGCTGAGAGTCTCAGGCGGAACCAGCATCCTCAAAGAGCTCTCCAACGAGGAGATCGCGGTGGATATTGAAGACGCGATCCGCCTGAACGTCTGCGCCATGGCCGTGCAGGTTTTCATCGGCGGGGAGTATGAGAAGCAGTCCATCATCAACATGACGAAAATGATCGATATAGGTACGCGTTACGGCATTCCGACTCTGGCCGTGACGGCGGTCGGAAAAGATATGAAACGGGACGCTCGTTATTTCCGGCTGGCCACGCGCATCTGTGCCGAGCTCGGCGCTCATTATATCAAGACCTATTATGTACCCGAAGAGTTTGAAACCGTCACTGCCGCCTGCCCAGTACCCATCGTTATCGCGGGTGGGAAGAAGATCCCGGAGCTTGACGCTCTCACCATGGCTTACAGGTCCATCCAGGAAGGGGCCGCGGGCGTCGACATGGGACGAAATATCTTCCAGGCTGAATCTCCAGTGGCCATGATCCAAGCCGTGCGGGCTGTAGTGCATAAGAACGAAAAGCCTGAAAAGGCTTTGGAGCTGTATCATTCCCTGAAAAACAAGCCATGAAGAACAAGAGATGAAAATCTCTCTCTGGTATAACAACAAGGATATCAGGATCCAGGATGCGCCCGTGCCAGAACCCGGGCCGGGTGAGGTTCTTCTGCAAGTCATGGCCTGCGGAATCTGCGGCAGTGATCTCGTGGAATGGTATCGCCTACCAAGGGCCCCGCTGATTCAGGGACATGAAATCGGCGCTCGCGTAGAGAAAGTGGGGCCCGGTGTTTTGAATTTCAATCCCGGGGACCGGGTCATGGCAGCCCCCAAAGTTCCGTGCCTGAAATGCAACTACTGCCGTGACGGGCATTTTCCCCAGTGCTCGGAAGTAAAGGAGCGACTCCCCGGCGGCTTCGCTCAGTATGTCCTTGTCCCAAAGTCCATTGTGGAAAATGGCCTCTATCCCCTGCCCGCAAGCATTTCCTACGAACAGGCCACCTTCATTGAACCCCTGGCCTGCGTGGTCCGCGCGGCCCGCCTTGGCGGCGTGACGGAAAAAAAGACTGTCCTGGTCCTGGGTTCCGGCGTCTCGGGACTTCTTCATGTCCGACTGGCAAAACTCAGAAACTGTGTCATTGCCGCGACAGATGTAAACCCCAAGAAGCTTGAGCTGGCTGAAAAAGCTGGAGCGCAGATCCTCATCCCTGCCGGAGAGGACGTCCCGGCGCGGCTGATCAAGGAGACCGGACGCAAAGCCGATGTCGTTATACTTTGCATTGGGGTTATGGCGGCTTTGGAACAAGCCTGGCGGAGCGTGGATAAAGGCGGATCGATCGTATTTTTTGCCGTGCCCGCTCCGGAGCAAAGTGTCGTCATACCCATTAATGATTTTTGGACAAAAGAGGTCAGGATTCTGACCTCGTACTATTGCGGTCCGCCGGACATCAAGGAAGTCATTGAGCTGCTGGTCGCGGGGAAAATTGAGGTTGACAGCCTGGTGACGCACAGGCTGTCGCTGAAAAAGATCGCCGCGGGTTTCGCTTTGCTGCTGGAAGGGCAAGACGCGGTTAAAGTCATCATTGAGCCGAATGGTCCGTCCCCAAGCAGTTAAGGAGGAAGGCAGCATGCGTATACTTCATATCGGTCTAGGGGCATCTTGCGAAAGGAACGCCGACCTCTTTTTCCAGGAGCTCCTGGGCCTTGGTAAAGCCGCGCCCGTCAGTTTAGCCGCGGAGCTTTGCCGGAGCATCTTTGCTATCAACCGGGAACTTAGGATCATCAACTACAATGCCGCAGGCATCCATTTTGAGGTATTCATTGATCCATTGTACCGGGCTCCGGGACAGACCGTACTCCATACCTGTCTCGAGGTGGACGACCAGGCTGGATTCCTGAAGCAATGCGGCGCAGCCGGCCTGAATGTCAGAAGAACGCCTAAGGGAGATTCTTTCGTTTCTTTTATTTCCGACTTCGACGGCAATCTTTACGAGGTTAAGGAGAGAAAATAGCCTGATGAGGGCCAGGTCTTGAAATAGTAGTTTCCATTTTAAAGCGGCAAGGCATGGCGCGGCCTTAAAATAAGAAATATCCCGAAGCAAATTGCGGAAACGCTTGATCGCCTGTCTTGCCCAGAGGCAGTTGCTTTTATATTGTTTTAATCCAAATTGGGGATAGATTTGCGTACTTGTCTGATAGTGAAGAATGTCGTGGCAATGAATACACTGAAGACCAGAAACAATATACGAACCATCCACCACTCCATTCTGAGATCCGTTTCACCATGGTAAATATCATTTAGTGCCAATATAGCAAGTCCCATGGCCAAAATTGCCAGAATTCCCAAAACTATTGTAATAGCAATCGCACATTTTAATTTCATCATTAATCACCTCCACGCAGTTTCGCCGGGAATTGTTGCTGTATCTCATTAAGGAATCCCCGCTAGGGGCTACTTCACCGGCTCCCACTCCGCGATCATCTCCAGCCGCAGCTGCACGGGGCCGCTGGCTTCCCAGGTCTCGGAGGAATTGTAATCCCACTTTAAATATTCCGATCCGCCGCCGCCTTCAGTGGTGATGAGGAAACGGTTATCAAGATGGCCGAAGAAATTGGCCTGGTCCCGCGGTGACTCCTGGTCGCCGCCGCTGGGATCCACCGGCACCCAGCCATACCCCGGCAGGTAAACTTCCACCCAGCGGTGGTAGACGAAGTCGAAGCTCGCGTCCTCGCCGCGCACGACCACGGAGCCGGCAAAGCGGGCCGGCAGCCCAGCGGCGCGGCACATGGCAATGTAGACGAATGTGTACTCGGAACAGGACCCGGAGCCGCGCTGGAGAACCGTGGGAGCGATGTCCCAGCCTCCGATGCGTTTATAAAACAATTTTTCCCGAAGATAATCGTAGATATTCCTGGCAATCCAGTACGGATTGTCCGCAGCGCCGACGGCTTCCTTGACGGCCTTCTGGATGACGGGATCCTGGAGCCGGTATTTGTCGTCATCGACCAGAAAGCGTTTGCGGATTTCGGCGGGTATCGTTTTCAGGGATCCGACCTTTTCCGGGAACAGGTGGTACATCACATCGTAAATCTTGGCCCGTACATGCATTTGCGAGATGAAGCGCTCTCCCGGTTTCATGGCGGTTTTCTTGAAATGGGATACATCCTGACCCCATTGATCCGTGTGCTTGCCGTCAGGATTTTTCGGATAATCGATGGCGATAATCTCCTGCGTGGGACGGTCTTTCGGCAGGGCCAGATAAACATTGAAATCAGTTACGGTACCCGGACCGAAATTGATGGCATCATGGGTAAAGGTGATATCGGCGAACCGTTCTTTGGAGCGGGTATAGGGCGAGTCAGCGAAGACGGCGATTTGCGCGATTTCGTCCGTCTGGTAATCCAAGGCCCACAAGGTGTTTTCCGCCCAGGCCAGGCCCCACGGATAGGGGCCGGGAGACGGCAGGATCATGATGACCCGACCGGTTTTCGGATCAATGCGGTACACCTCGTCCCTGGACCGGTCGGACGCCCACAGATAACTGCCATCCCATGTCAGCCCCCTTGGATCTCCAGCTGGTGCCTTGAATGTTTGGATAGTGGTCCCGTCTTCCGCACTGATTTGGTACAGCTCGTCGGTTCCATTATCCGCAACCCAAAGATAGGTGCCGTCCCAGGCCAACCCTTGCGGATCGGAGGCGGGAGCCATGATGACCTTCAGGGTATGACCTGTTTGAACATCCATCTGGTAAATTTTTCCGCAGTAGGATTCCGTGGCCGTGTTGGTGAAGTCCATGTCGGCGACCCAGAGATACCGGCCATCCCAGGCTAAACCGGTGCAGAAGTATCCCGGCGCGTCGAGGGTGGTCAATACCTTGCCGCTGGCCGGATCGATCTGGTACAGTTTGTCGGTTTTCCGGTCCGCCGTCCAGAAAGTCTTGCCGTCAAAAGCCATTCCGGTCGCGCAGGGAGAGGGAGCAGCCATCTTTTTTATCACGTCTCCAGGACCGGCTGTCAGCGATATGGACAAAATGAAAAAAGACAGTGCGAAAATGGCTATATTTTTCATGGGTTCAACCTCCTGTTGCACCGATCCATTCAAAAAGATCATGGATACGATTTTCCCTAGTTGTATTTTAAGGATTACTAATTGCAATGTCAACGATTGGCACCAGGAACGGGGACTTGACCTTGTGACTTTAAGAGGAACAATTGGGGGCGTTCTTCATTTTTGACATAAAAATGGCCATGGCATAGAATGGATCACGGGAAAGATAAGGGAGGCACTCATGAATCTTAAGGAAGTAATTCAGGAAATCACCGACAAAAGCGGTGCCAAAGCAGTTTTCGGCGAGGCCTATGTGAAGGACCGGGTCACCTTCATCCCCGTGGCCAAGGTGTCCATCCACGCCTGCGGTTGCGAGCGTGATGCGCAGGCGGGCGGCAATGGCCAAACCGAAGGCGCGGGCAAGAAAAAAAAGGGGCCGTGCCTGGGCGTGGGGGTAAAAACAATCCCCCTGGGATATATCGAAATCCGCCAGGGCAGGGCCCGTTTCGTCGAGATTGTCGACAGGGGTAAACTCCTGCAAACCGGACTCATCCTTGGCGGGGTTGCCCTGTTTCTCCTCTCGCGCATCGTCAGGGGTAAGTAACTAGGGGTATGAAAAGTAAGAGAACTTAGGGACGGACTATGAAAATGTGAATTTGTTTCTGCCTGGAGTTAGCAGAACACTAGTGAGAATTGGGGGACGGACTGTTAATCTTTGTATTTGTTGAGACGGGCTTATCGCATTTTCATGAGGCCGTCCAGCTGCATCGCCGCTCCAGGGCAAGATCAAAAGAATAAAGAGATATATTTCTTATTGTAGTAAAATCAGGCCATGGCTAGATTGTTACGGGGGGAACATAGACACGCTTTTTATCGCGTCATCTCCAGGGGGTATCGTCGGAAGAACATTTTCGTTGAGACAAGTAAATTCACAAAGGAACAGTCCACCCCCGATTTCTTTTCAGAGCTTCCTAGCTATCGTCCGTTGTCGATTGGTTAGGCAATTCGGCAACAGATGCAAGTAGTCAGACGGGATACTTCCCCGAAACGAAATCGGTCAAGTATCGCACCTGAGCCTCGCGATCCGAGGAGAGCCGCTTGACCAAGTCTCCGATGGAGAGGATGCCGACCAGCTGCTGGCCCTCCATGATCGGGAGGTGACGGATGCGCTGCTGGGTCATGATGGCCATGCACTCCTCAGCCGACTGGCTTGGATCGGCGTATACCAAGCGCGAGGTCATGACCTCTTCGACCCGTGTCGTCTTTGAGGTCCGATCTTCCAGGGCGATGCGCCGCAGGTAATCCCTTTCGGTGAAGATTCCGCATATCGATGGGCCGTCGGTGACCACGATGGCACCGACGTTCCTTTCCACCATCTTTTTGATGCACTCGAAAACAGTGGCCTTGCGGTCGATAGTGAGAATCTCGCGGACAAAGATGTCAGAAATCCGGGTCATGGCAGTCTCCTCATAGTTAGGTAAATTTATAGCATCACTATGCCGAGGTCTTCCGAGGCATCTAGTGATGCTATCCCCATGCTTCCATTTTGAGGATAATTATTTGAAATGTCAATAGTCGGCAGTGATTTTTTTGAGGTGCTTGTTATTATGTAATTGTCGTGTAAGGATTAAAAATGAGGAGAGCGAGCCTGACTTTTCCCGGAGCTATGTACCATATTACATCCAGAGGCAATGAACGCAAAAAAATATTTAAAAGCGACGGAGATCGTAAACTTTTTTTAAATATTTTGCGGCAAACCATCAGCCGCTTTAGCTGGCTTTGCCATGGGTATGTGCTGACGGGAGATGGGGACGCTTGACTTTGTGATTTTGCGCGCGGCGGCGCGTTAAGGAGACGGTTACAGCAGTTTGACCTCGAAGATACACCGCTTGCTGCCACCGAGTTTCGATTCCTTGAGGGATACCTGCACCGGTTTTCCGAAGATGGTCTCGAAACTTTCCTTCTGGTAGCCGACGGAACAGTTGCACCAGAAGACCGGCGTGCGCTTGCTGTCGACCAGAGGGCAGCCGCACTCGCCTTCAGACACCGTGATGGTGATGATGCCCTTCTCCTTGTCCCACGTTGAGTCGGTGCCCCAGGCTTTCTTGACGGCGGCAAGATACCCTTGGGGATCGCCCTTGAACTTGACCTGAAGCTGGCCCAGCTTGGCGCACTCCCGGCCGGTCTTCTCGATAATCCCCGCGCAGGCGGTCGCCGTGGTGTCGGCGGCCATGAAGCCGACCATATTGGCCACCTGGTAACGGGCGAAAGCGAGTTTCCCGTCAGCGGGAGCAGCGTCTTCCGCGCGCAACGATTTGGGTTTACCGATGAAATTCAGCGCGCAGCCGCAAATACCGAGCCCGCACGCGCCCTTCAGGAAATCTTTGCGATCCATTTTGCCTCCTTTCCCGGCGGTTTGTCATCTGGTATACGGCAGTGGATGGCAAAGGTTTCGCGGCATCAGGAAGAAGACATCAGGGACGGACTGTGAAAATGTGAAAAAGAATAGAGTGTTAGATAAGAAATACCGCTTCAACGGGTTTTTTTTCGAGGCGGGGCAATTTTATATAAAAACTCCAGGTCTTCGCGGTCGCGATGGCGCTTGACCGCAGTCTTGTTTTTTATAAGCTGCTTCAAGCCGATATAATAAACGGGATGCTCGTTTTTGCCTATTTTGATCTTCTCGACGACTTTATCTTTCCAAGCCTGGGCGAACGATACAGCCGTGATATGGCTGAGCAGGTCGAGCCGGTTTGGGGGAAGCCCGAATTGAACGATCAGGTTTTTAGCGGACAGTTCTTGCGGAGATGCGATCCCGGGGATATTGCCTCGCCAAAAGTCCTGCAAGGCGGCATAGAGGTGCCGGGAATTTTCGGGAGCGGGATCGTAAAAAAAATCCATGTCGCCGGTCAGCCGGGCGTGGCCGTAGTAAATGACTGCTTCGCCGCCGACGATGACATAGCGGACCAGGTGAATGGACAGCAATTCGATGAATTCCCGCGCGTCTTTTGAAAAATGCGAGGCCTTCATCTGCCAGGATGGGAAGCGCGGACGTCGAGGGCATGCTTGCCGAAAACGCGCTGCTTCAATTCCTTGGCCGCCTGCTGCCGCTGTTCCGGGGTCAGGGAAATTTGCTGAAGGATGTCCCAGCGCTTGGCAGCGGAAAAACTCGTCGCTTTATTGAATAAACGATTGATCTTGCGGGAAGAACGCTCGCTTTTTTGCTGCTTTTTTTCCACTTTTTTCGGTGGGCTTTTCTTTATTTTCATCGATTCATTATAGCCCTTTGCGGGCAAATATTCAACTTTTTAAGAATCGGCGTCTGACAGAATAGAACCGGGGATGATGCAAGCCTTTATTGCTTTTTATTGATACAATTTGCCCATGAGGGGAAATGTTGAAATCATCTAGTGAGACAATCCCCGTATGGGGGGATATGATTTGTCTGTATGCCTAAAATGGGCGAGTAGATTAATCCAATTGGCGAAAATTGCCCACCTCCCCGATCTTTCTGAAAAAAACCCGGGTCTTACCGCAGCGAACCTCGGCTTCCACTGACTGGTTCATGACGAAAGCCCGGGTGGTTTGCGGATAGCGGTTCAGGAACGAGCTCAAGCCGGCGGGGAGGTTGTCCGGGCCGTCCGGGCGTTCCGTTACGACGCGGAAATCCTTGAGCAGGGCGTGAAAAATCTTGCGGTGTATTTCCTTCATGCGACCAAACTGTACCGCCACTACATAAAAGTCAATATTGGTGATAAACGATTTACTGATAAGGGTTTTCAATGGAACTATTTTACAGAAAAATCAAGTATAAAGTATAAAGGAAAAAGTAGGGGAAAGTGATAATGAAAGACCTGGTACCAATTTCCATATTAGAATTGGAACGCTATTTTTCAAATGAATTACTAGAGAAAAAGCCGATACAAAAAATGGTGGCGAGTGTGGAGAAAGATTTAAGAAAGATGGCTTTTTTGGGGTGAGGACGATAATGATTTCTGGAATCTGGAGACCTGACCCCTGGAGCTTCGAACTTGAATTCCCTGAGCCGTTGGTGTATACCAATGGCGGAGACGTGAGTGCAAATCCATTTGGAGGTGAGGACATGAGAAAGATCGCAGCAGTAGCCATGATATGCCTTTGGGCGGCGATGCTGGCCTCGGCGGAGAGCACGGCCAGGCTCAGCGAGATGCGGGCATCGCGAGGCGTGGACCCCAAGCTGCAGAGCCCCGTCGGCGTCAGCGAAACCTTTGGCCCCGAGGCCAAGCCGATCTACCTGACGGTCAAGCTCTCGGACGCCCCGTCAGGGACGCAGGTCAAGATCCTGGCGTATTTCCTGCAGAACGGCCAGCCGCAGCAGATTGCCGTCCAGGAATTCCCCGATGTCTACGGCACCGGCTACCTCGCGTTCAAGATCACGCCCCCCGCCACCGGCTGGTTCATTGGCCGCTACCAGGCCGTTTTCCATCTGAACGGGAAGGAGCAAGGCAACATCGGGTTCACTGTGTCACAGGCCAAGGTGGCAACGACGCCGTCTCCCGCCTACCGGACGTTCTCCAGCCCGGAGCACGGTTTTTCCATCCAATACCCGGCCGGATGGGTCGAAGGGGAAAAGGGGAAATCAAGCGTGGCCTGCATGTTCCTGGCCAACGCTGACAACAGCCCCGTGTCCAGCCTGAACGTCCAGGTCGTGCCCGTCACCGGGGCCGGCGATTCCCGCCCCAAGGAAGCGATCAACCTGGTCGCCCAGCAGCTCATCGACCAGATCACCGGCGTCCTTAAGGGCCGCATCCGCAACGATACCTGGACCACAGCCGGCATCCTCTCTGGACGGGAGTTGGATTCCGAATATACTTACGAAGGAGCCAAGATCCGGCAGCGGCAGTTCCTGACCTACCAAGCGAATAAGGTTTTCGTCCTGGTCCTGACGGCCGATGAGCGCGTGTACGGCTCCGTAGTCGGCCATTACCTCAACGCTGCCAAAACCCTGCAGTTTTACGCGAAGTAATAGCTGCGACGAATAAGGCATTGGTACCAGGTCTTGAAATGACAGTTTTTATGTGAGAGTTTCAAGAGTTGTCGTGACTGTTAAGAGGGAGTGCCCGGGGCTATTAATTATAATTCAAGTAATCGAAATTCCGGGGATATCTGGAAATAGTTGATAATAGAGGAAGTTAAAGTGGAGCTGGGGAGGCTCGAACTCCCGGCCTTCTGAATGCCATTCAGACGCGCTGCCAAACTGCGCTACAGCCCCACAGGGAATATTTTATACCATATTTTGCGGCACAATGCAACCGTGAAGGCTATTGCCTGAAGATACAAATTCCCGAATTTATCGTAGGGGCGGGTCGGCGACCCGCCCTATGACTTTATTCCCCAAGCAGCCCTTACACATACTCCATTTCCAGGAAACGGCCGCGCAGCTGGTTGACCTTGTCTTTGACCTGCTGCCCTTTGATGGCCGCGGCGATCAATTCGCCCAGGGCGGCGAAATCGTTTTCCTTCATGCCGAAACGGGTCATTTCCTGGGTGCCGATGCGCAGGCCCGAAGGGTTCATCGGATCGGTGTCGCCGGGCAGCATATTGTAATTACAGATGATGTCGTTCGCTTCCAGGGCCAGCGCTGCCTTGACGCCGCCGCCGAAAGCGAAGACATTGACCGCGATCTGGTGCGAGAGAGTGTAGCCGAATTCTTTGGCTTCGACCGGGACGCCGCAGGCTTCCAGGGCCTTGGCCAGGGCCACGGCGTTCAGGCAGATCTGCGCGGCATAGGCCGCGCCGTGCGCTTTCATTTCCCTGATGGCTACCAGCAGGGCCGGCAGGCTGTAGAGGTGGTGGTTGCTGGATGTGCCCGGAAAAACGCCGCGGTCGGCGGCGCCCCAGTACTTCTTCTCGTTCTCGGCGTCCAGGTTGCCCAAAATAATGCCGCGCTGGGGCCCGGGAAAAGTCTTGTGCGTGCTGCCGGTCAGCCAGGTGGCGCCTTCGGCCAGCGGATCGTGAAACTGGCCGCCGGCGATCAGGCCCAGCACGTGGGCGCCGTCGTATAAGATCGGGATTTCCAGCTGGCGGCAGATGGGCGCGAGCTCTTTAACCGGATCGGGGAAAAGGTAAAGGCTTTTGCCCATGACCAGCATATTGGGTTTGACTTTTTCGATCAGGTCAATGGTCTTTGACACGTCGATATGGTAGTGATCTTCGGTCAAAGGGAAAAACTGCAGGCGCACCGAATTTTCCTTGCCCGCTTTCAGAACCTGGCCGCGGGTCTGGATGCGCCGGCCCATGACCCCGAAAAAACTGTGGCTGATATGGCCCCCGGCATCGGTGGAATTGACGATCAACGAATCGCCGCCGCGCAGATAGGCCAGGGCGATGGCCGCGTTGGCGTTGTTGCCGCTGTAGGGCCTGACTTCAGCCTGGGCGCAGTTGAACAGTTCCTTGACTTCCTTCGCGGCCATGGTTTCGATCTGGTCGATGTATTGTGTCCCCTGGTAGTAGCGGTTGATCTTGCCGCCGACGTTGGGATGGCCTTCGGCGTAGCGGCCCATGAAATCATTGAGCTGGATCGAGCGCACGGCCTGGCTGGGAGTGTTTTCGCTGGCGATCAGGTTGATGCATTCCCGGCCGCGCCACTGGTTTTGCTTTTCGACGATGGTAAAAATATCTTTGGTATCTACGGGCATGGGCCTCCTTTGGGTTTATGTTTTATAAAATCTTGTCTTCAACTTCATTGCTCAGGAAATCGAGCCGCGCCTGGTGCCGCCCCCCTTCGAAAGGGGTTTCGAGGAAAACGTCGACGATGCGCAGGGCCAACGTCGAGTCGGTCACCCGGGCTCCGAGGGCCAGAATGTTGGCGTTGTTGTGGCTGCGGGCTGTCCTGGCGTCGTTCTCGTCGCGGCACAGGGCGGCGCGCACGTGCTTGAACTTGTTGGCCACGATGGACATGCCGATGCCCGAGCCGCAGACCAGGATGCCGACCGTGTTTTCCGGATCGGCGGAGACCGCGGCCGCCGCCTTGGCGCCGTACTCGGCCCAGTTGGCCGCCTCATCGGAATAAGTGCCGTAGTCCTTCACCGTGAATTTCTGCTCCTGCAGAAATTCCCTGATCTGTTCTTTCAACCCGAAGCCGGCATGGTCAGAGGCAAGCACCAGCTTCCTATCGTTGCGTTCTGCCATGGGGTTGCCCTCAGTTATCGAACCAGAGATTGACGTTGAGCACGTCGCCGTGGCTCAGCTCCAGGTACTGGTACCTGGCCAGCGCCGGCTGGTTGGTCGGGTAATATATCATGGTCACATCCATGATCTCCCGCCCGGGCCAGGTCATAGTGATGGTGTCCGAAGCGCCGACCGGGAGCGTAGTGGCGAGATCGTTAATGGCGACCTTGATCTCCACTGCGCTCCTGTTGGTCACGTTGATTTTGGCCTCGCTTGTCTTGCTGCAGCCGGCCAGCACCAGCAGAGTCAGTGCCAAGGCGGGGGCGAACCACGGGATTGGTTTTTTCATGGGGTTCCTCAAGGCCTCAGATTACCCCATTTCGCCCGCCAAGTCAATAGCGCTGCGGCGCCAGCCGGGCCTTCAGCCATAGGGGTTTTCCCGCTGTTCTTCTTCGGCTTTGACAGCGATAGCCGGGGCGTCGGTGCGCGGACAGACATTTTCGCAGATGCCGCAGCCGATGCACAAATCAGGAACAACATAAACCTGCTTGACCATCTTCACGCGGCCGCGGAAATTATTAACTTCCACTTCCCGGAGCTTGATCGCCTTGCCTGGAACCGGGCAATGCTCTTCGCAGACAGCGCAATTGTAACCGTCGGCGTAGGTGTAACAGGCACTGCGGTTGATTACCGCCGTGCCGATCTTGAACTGTTTTTTCTCTGCCAGGGTTAATTTAGCGATGGCGTGGGTCGGGCATATTTGGGTGCAGCGATAGCATTCATATTCGCAATAACCGTTAACCGGGATAATGATTGGGGTCCACAGCCCTTCCAATCCGGCCTGAAGCACGGCCGGCTGGATGGCGTTGGTCGGACAGGCCTGCATACAGGCGCCGCAGCGGACGCATTTTTTTAAAAAATCTTTTTCGGCAACGGCACCGGGCGGGCGGATAAAGGGGTGGCCCTTCATTTTCTTGCTGACCGCTATTTGGGGCAGGGCCGCCACGGCCAGGCCGCAGCCGATCGCGGCTAGGATTTTCCGCCGCTGCGGGGCCAGGGCGGGGATTTGCCCGGCCCGGGGCAGTCCAAAACGTACGTCAATGGCCGCGAACGGGCAGTCGTTCAGGCAATTCAGGCAGACCAGGCATTCGGATTTCAGGTAATCTTTAAAGGGGCCGCCGTAATAGGTACAGTGATTCGCGCAGATGCCGCAGCTGGTGCAATTCTGATTGAGCGGCAGATGGAAAAGTGAATATTTGGCCAGCAATCCGTACAGGGCGCCCAGGGGACACAAATAATTACAGAAAAAACGGCGGCGGTACAGATTCAGAAGCAACAGGCCGATAAAAATCAGGCCGATGGCCGAGGCTTGCAGGAATGTTCTCTGTTTGACCGTGAGCAGGAACTGCCGGCTGAAATCGTACAGCGGCTTGCTGATTTTACCGGCCAGTGTTTGGCTGTCGGCGCCGGTTTGCAGGGCATGCTGGGCAAGGAAATTCAGGCCCGGATACAGGGAGACCGAGCTGCTGCGGGTCAGCAGGGAAAAGGGATCGAGCCAGCCCAGCCACTGGGTGGCGAATAAAGAAGCCACCAGCAGAACGATCAGCAGCAGGTATTTCCAGCGCAGGGATTTATGGCTGAGGGCGATTTTACTCTGCTTGCGCCTGGATCCCAGCCAGGTAAAAAACTGCTGCAGCGCGCCGAAGGGGCAAATCCAACCGCAGAAGAAACGGCCGAAAACCAGGGTCAGAAAAAAGGGTATCAAGGCCAGCAAAAAAATGTGCAGCAAGGGACCGGAGCAGATATTGACCCATAAAAACAAAGGGTCCAAGTAAAAGAAAAAGCCGCTGAACGGCAAGAAGCTGATTTCGGCCTGGCCACTTTTCAGCAGCAAAAAGAAAAACAGAATGATGAACAATACCTGGCTGCCGACGCGCAGCCGCTGCCAAAGCTTCCCTTTTTGGGTGTTCACGCTATATTTATATGGTCAGGGATTTGAACGGAATTTTGGCCATCTCGATCTCGCCCATTTTTCTGCTGAAAGCCGCCTGCAGGAACTCCATTTGCCTGGGGTCTTTGCCGAAAAGCACTACCGCCGCTACCTCGGCATGCATGATATGCGTTGAGGCGATGACGGTCCGGCGCAGTTCCACGTCGCTCAGCCGGCCACCCACCGGTCCGTTGCGCATTAAAACGCGGTAGGCGTCGACCAGCACCAGGTGGTTGGTGAAGTTCCCGGCTAAATCGGCGATGTTCTCACCCATGTCGCGGTGCAGTTTGCCGCGGTTGCCGCCCAGAATGCCAAACAGGTTTTTCATGGCGATGGTCAAACCCGCGCTGCCGTGGTGTTTGAGAATCGGCACATTGACAAATTTATCAACTTCCAGAAAATCACGAAAAACCGGCCATTTGCCAAGGTATTCACCCTTGAAGTCGTGGGCTACCAGCCGGTTTTCATCGCAGTAGCGAACCTCGGCCCCGGCTTTTTTGGCCATGGCTTCGATGCCGCTGCGCTGGTAGCAATCCTCGGCCTTGTGGCAGGTGTTGTCCATGACCATGACCTTTTTGGCTCCGGCAGTGAAAACCAGTTCGATCAGCGCCCGCAGCACTTCAGGATTGGTGCAGGCGGCCTGCTCGACCGTCCGGTTCCAGCCGATATTGGGCTTGATCATGACCACATCGCCGCGGCCAATGATTTTGCCCATGCCGCCAATTTCAGCCACAGCCCTTTTGGTGATTTCATAAGGCGATTCGCCCTGCACCTGCGCCACCAACGGGCCGCTGGATTTGACCTGAGCAGGCAGCAGTGAGGGGAGGGTCAGAGCGCCGGAAAACAGCAAACCATTTTTAACAAAAGTTCGTCTTTTCATGGGCATATCTTAATCAATATCACCCACAAGGTCAATGCCGGTCAGATCAAAAATTATTTAAAAGTTTTTAATAATTCGACCAGGAAATCCCAGACTTTGCCGATGGACTCCACATCGATTTTTTCGTCTGGTGAATGGGGGTTTTTCAGCGTCGGTCCGAAAGAAATCATATCCATGCCGACTTTTTTGTCCCCGATAATGCCGCATTCGAGACCGGCGTGAATGGCTTCCACGTGCGGTTTTTTACCGAATAGTCTTTCGTAAACTACCTGACAGCGGGCCAGCAACGGCGATTGCATGTTTGGCTGCCAGGAGGGATAGCCGTTGCCGCTGACGACTTCAGCTCCGGCCAGGCGAGCGATGATTTCGATTTTTGAGGTCAGAGCGTGCAGGCGGGACATGACTGAACTGCGCTGGCTGGTGATAATTTCCAGCTTGCTGTTGCGAATTTTAATATTGGCCAGGTTGTTGGAGGTTTCCACCAAACCAGGCATATCGGTGGACATGGCGGCCACGCCGTGAGGCAAAGCAAAAAGCAAATTGCTGATTTTGGGACTGCTTTCGGCTGTCAAGGCACGCTTGCCGATGGTTTCCGGCATCGGTTCCAGGCTGAGTTTCAGGTTGGGATCGGTATTTTTAAATTCCTTTTTAAAAACCTGGTCCCAATCAGCTACTATTTTTTCGATATTTTTAAAACTGTCCTTGGCGAAAAAAATATCGGCCCAAGCATCACGCGGAATGGCATTGTGGGCCGTTCCGCCGGCAATATCGGCAAGGCGCAAATCGGTTTCGCTTTGCAATTGCAGGATAACCCATACCAGGACGCGGATGGCGTTGGCCCTCTCTTCATTGATATTGACCCCCGAATGACCGCCGGTCATGCCGCTGGCTTTCAAACGGGCCATGACATAACCGGCCGGTGGGTCTTCATATTGCAGCGCCAGGCTGATATGGCTATCGCGGCCGCCGGCGCAGCCGACGGTGAATACGCCTTCATCTTCAGAATCGACATTGAGTAAAATTTTGCCGTCGATAAAATCGCCCTGCAAGGCATTGGCGCCGGTCAATCCGGTTTCTTCATCAATAGTAAAAAGCAATTCCAGGGGCGGATGGGCGGTTTTCTTATCCAAAGCCAGAGTCATGGCCATGGCCAAGGCGATGCCGTTATCGGCTCCCAGGGTGGTTTTATCGGCTTTCAACCATCCTCCTTCATAGACAAAACGGATGGGATCCTTGCTGAAATCGTGAGTGGAATCGGCTGTTTTTTCGCAAACCATGTCCATATGACCCTGGATGACGATGGTCCCGGTTTTCTCGTATTCCGGCGTGGCCGGAACCAGAATCAGTACGTTACCCGCTTTGTCTTGTTTGACGGCCAGGCCATTTTTTTGCGCCCAGGCAACTAAAAAAGCGGCAATTTTTTCTTCATTTTTCGAACATCGGGGAATGGCGCCGATTTCTTCGAACAAAGCCAAGATTTGTTTTGTTTTTTCGTGTTTGATATTCATAAATACTCCTTAAAAAAAAACTATATATATAAATCCAAAAATACCAACACTATGTTTTTGGCAATTTCGATATGTCGCCAAAAACATCTAATGTTGATATATTTCAAATCATCCCGAACCGTCAGGTTAGGGATTGATTTGTATATCCCCTTTGGGGATAGTCACACTATATGGTTTCAGCTACTGGCGGAATTTGCTGAAACCATAGTGTGACTATAAATAAAAAAAACTTATTTGTCAATAAAATATTTTAATTATCAAAGCTGATTATGTTTCAAAAAGCTTCTTTTTTTTAAAAGTTTGGTCTATAATACTATCCGATATGTAGCTCGATAAGCAAATTGATCTTGCGTGAGGTTGACTTGTCCCTGCCGGCAATGAGCATGAAAAACAACGCCTGCCGCGACTTGTTTTTTGTTGCTGCCCTTTTCATCGCCTTTACCCTTAATGGCCAGACGGCTATAAGTGGCGAAATCCCTTGCCTGGATGAAAATCAGGTACACCAAGCCATGCGCGAGGAAGCCTTCAGACTTCTCGCCCAAAAGATTGCAGCGGTACAGAACGGATCGGCGGGCGGTTTTGACTATCATATCGAACAAGCCTACGAGAAAATAAAAAAACGCCTCCCGCCTGACCCACTTTTCGCCGCTGAACTGGCGGCATGTCTGCGGCAGTTTTTTCAAAATCCGAGTGCTACAGATAATGACCGTGAATTCCAAACCCTGATCGAGCATTTCGTTTTGGGCATGTCCCTGGAAATTATTAATACCCTGCAGTATGAATGCGATCAAGCCGTTGATCTGATCGCCCAGGTTGCCAAACTGGAAGGAGAAATAAAAAGAATTCCCCATCCTGATCGGGAAACATTGGACATGGCATTACGGCAATCGGGCTTAAGTAAAAAAATGTATAGAATAATAAAAACCATTGACCCACGTTGGAGAATTCCTCCTGCGGACTCTGACACTTTCAGCGCCTTCAACATCTGGAAAAAAAACATGACCGGCCGGAGTGTGGATAGAGACCAGCGGCTGGTTTTTGACCTGGGCGACCGCTACCAGTCCCAATATCCTTTCCTGGGCGAATTCATGAAAAATTACCGCCGCCTGGCCGAGACTTTTCGCCAGGCGGTTCGCGACTTGAACGCCAGGCTGGACAACAGCAGTGATTCTGATTTTAAGGCCTTTGATTAAAAAAAATAGTTGATTATTAACCTTCAGAAATTTTGGCCTGAAAAAGTTCCAGAAATTCCTGTTCGGAATAGATGCGTTTCATGCCGAACTGGTGGTTGGAATTGGCCGAAATTTCCTTAACCCGGGCGGCGATGAAATCCAGGTTGGTTTCCGGATCCTTGCCGGCATTGCAAATGTAAATCATACGCAGCAGGTCGATCTGGCTGCTGAGTTCGTTGGCCAAAGACTGTTTCTTTTCCGCCAGGGGAGTTTGTTTTTTTTCCAAACCGCACATGGCGCGCAGGGAGGCGTCAAAATCCAGGGTCTTTGTCGGCGCCTGCCTTTTTTGGTAATGGCGGCGTACCAGATAAGGGATGCCGGTTTCGCTCGATTTTTTGATTTCTTCATTCTCCACCATCCAGCCCAGGTTGTGAAAGCTCACCTTGCTGGAAACGGTGCGAAAAATATTTTCCACGAGAGGTTTGATGGTGTCTTCAACCGATTCGGCCACACTGTTGAACTTGTTCAGAACATAATATATTTTGTAATTTTCCACGTAAAAACGAAAAATGCGGATAAAATTATCCTGGGGAAACTGTGCGGCCAGTTCTTTGATGAAATTATCGAGGTTTTTTGCCTCATTGTCCAGGCCATTTTGCAAAAAATCATGCAGGTGTTGGAAAAGGGGCAGCGGCTGGTCGCCGCCGGGCAAGAAAAATTTGTCCCGTACCCATGGTGCAGTCAGCATGATGCCCAGCATGCGGAACAGGATGGCCTTGGCGATTTTGGCTGCCGCCATTGTGGCAGCCCGCAACCCGGGCGTGAACAGGATGATGCCGCTATTGGAAATTGGTAAAAAATCCAAAACATTGGTATCCAAGCCGGCTTTCAAATCGATGATCACGTAATCGGCCCGCAGCGAATTGATGCCCTGAATCAACTTTTTCTTGGTCGCGGGGCTGAAATTGACTATATCATGGACGAATCCGCGCGGCGAGGCGATGAAGTTGAAATTGGCAAAGGCCCGATCCGGGTCCATGGTCGGCGGCAAGGCTTGCCGGCATTCTTCCAGGCGGCTTTCTTTTTTCAGGAAATGAAAGAGGTCTTTGCCGACAGGCACATCCAGGAAATTTCTCAGGCTGAAGGTGCCGGTATCCAGGTCGATAAGTACGGTTTGATGTGTTTTGGCCAATGACAGGGCAAGATTCAGGGCAAAGGTTGTTTTGCCCACACCGCCTTTTCCCGAAGATACGGCAGGATTCTCATGGGTTGTATTTTTTCGCGGTTATTTCCAGCAATTGCCAGCACCAACCAGATTTTAGCACCATCTAATCGAGCGTTTTGATGCTGGGGAAGATTTTATCACGCAGGGGAGCGAATTTCTTCTCTTTGTCCTTTTCCCAGCCGATAGCGCACAGCAGCACCGATTCCTTGGTGGCGATCAGTGCCACATCGACTGACCAGGTTTTGTCGTCGCGCTGGCCTTCGACCCTGAAAAAATCAGCATCCATACCGTTCAATTTGCCCTTGCGCACGTTATCAATGGCGTTGAAATCATCGATTTCTTCGGCCAGGGGGGTGCGGTAAGCTTTCAGGGCCGCGCTCAAATCATTTCCTTCCAGCAGGACCTGCAGGATGCAGAATGAATCGCCTTCCGGAGCGTCGGCATACAAAGCGTCTATTTGTTCTTCGCTATCGATTTCCCAATCGTCAGGCAGCCAGATCGAGATACCGCCGAGCTTGTTTTCAAAATTTTCTGCATTTAAAATTCCACATAGGGCGGTCAGCAAAAAAACAATTGCCAGCATTGAAAATGTTTTTTTCATTTTGCCATGCTCCTTTTCATGATCGCATTCATGATGGCAATATAGACCAGACGGCAATAAAAATCAATAGTTACTTTTGGGAATCTCTGCTTTGAAAAAAGCTCTTTCAGATGCCGCTGTTTAAAACCACAACGGCCGGGTCGGCCATGATTTTCCTGACCACCCGGGTCACGGTCCGCGTCTCGCCGCTGCTGAAATATTTGCTTTGTCCGGAAGCGGGACCGGGATTGAGCCGGCGACGCAGAACCAGCCGGCGCCACAATTGCCGGGCCACGGGTTCGGCGGTATCGATCACTTTGACCAGCGGACCGCAGATGGCGGTGATTTGTCTCCGCAAAAGCGGATAATGGGTGCAGCCAAGCACCAGGGTGTCCACGTCCTTGTTCAGCAGCGGCCCTAAATTTTTTTTCAAGATGGTTTCAACCCGTGGATCGTCGAAACGGCCGTTTTCAATCAGCTCCACCAGACCCGATACCGGCTGGGTGTAAACTTCCATCCCGGCCGAAAAGTTTTCCAACAGTCGGGAAAAGCGCCGTCCTTTCAAGGTTAATTGCGTGCCCAGGACGCCGATTTTCTTGTTTTTACTCAGGCCTTGGGCCACTTTTAGCGCCGGCTCGACACCGATAATCTCCCAGTCCGGGAAAGTCAGGCGCAGCAATTCCAAGGCCGCTTCGCTGGCCGAATTGCATGCCAAGACATTGGCCTTGGCTCCTTGGTCCAGTAAAAAGCGGCTGATGGCCAGGGAGCGCTGGCGGACAAAATCGCCGCCCTTGCTGCCGTAGGGACAGTAGGCCGAATCGGCGAAGTAAATCAGGTTTTCAAAGGGCAGGATGCGCCGGACAGCCAGCATGACCGACAGGCCGCCGATGCCCGAATCAAAAAAACCGATCGGCGCTGTTAAAGGATATACTTTGTCTTGTTTTTCATCCATGACTTTTCAAGGCGATTATACTCCAAATAACGTCCCGGCGCATCCGGCAGTCTGAGTCCCTTGACAAACGGCGCGCCGGTTTGTACTATGAATCAGCCGCGAAGAGGGGCTGCCAACCATGGATGAAAAGGAAAATACCAGGGAACTGATCGTTGTCGACGTCAAACATTACAAGAAAGTAAAGAAAGCCCTGCACGAGAGCGAGGATCGCTACCGCCAGCTGTTTGAAAATGTGCCCATCGGCATCTACCGCACCACCCGCGATGGCTGCATAGTGGACGCCAACCCGGCCCTGGTCAAGATGCTGGGCTATGAATCTTTTACCGAATTATCTACCAGAAACCTCGAAAAAGAATATGCGGATGCCGGTTATTCGCGGGACGATTTTGTCAAGCGCCTGAAGCGCGACGGTGAGATCATAGGCCTGGAGGCGATTTGGTCAAAAAAGGATGGCTCCAAGATCCATATCCGCGAAAACGCCAAGCTGACCCGCAGTCAGGACGGGGAGGTCTTCTTTGAGGGAACCGTCGAGGATATCACAAAGAGCAAGCAGGGCGAGGAGCAACTTCGTTTTCTGAGTTCTGTTGCAGAGAACATTACTGATTCAATTACTGTCACCGATGCCGATTTTGCCATAACCTATATCAACAATATGGGGGAAAAAATTTTTGGCTACACGCTGGATGAACTTAAAGGTCAAGCACCGGGTATATTCAATGCAGACCCCATGGCGGAACAGATTCAGCAGGAATTATATAAAATAGTTTCATCTGGAAAGACATATTTGGGAGAATCGCTGAACAGACGAAAAGATGGTTCAACTTTTTATTGCGAGTATAAGGTAATGCCTTTAAAAGATAGCGATGGAAAAATTTATGCTTACACTTCGATTCAAAGAGACATCACCGATCGCAAGGAGGCCGAAGCCAAGCTGCTGGCTTACCAGGAGCAATTGCGGGCCCTGACGTCGGAAATGATGCTGGTCGAGGAAAGGGAGCGGCGGCGCATTGCTTCCGAACTCCATGACCAGATCGGGCAAAACCTGGCCCTGTGCAAACTAAAGGTAGCCGCCCTGGAAAAGATCCTGGGCGATGATGGCATTAAAGGGGAATTGGCGGTGGTCCGCCGGCTGTTGGAGTGCAGCATTCAGGACGCCCGCTCCCTGATCTTCGATCTCAGCCCGCCGATACTGTACGAATTGGGCTTTTCGGCCGCGCTGGAATGGTTGGCCGAAAGGATCCAGGAGCAGTTCCATGTCGCGGTCGAATTCGAAAGCCGTTTCAGGGATCCGGAATTGAAAAACGACCAGCAGGTGATCCTGTTCCAGGTGGTGCGCGAGCTCCTGATCAACGTGGGCAAGCATGCGCGGGCCAGCCAGGCTAAGATCATCCTCTCTCATGCGGGACCGTCCCTCAAGATCCAGGTTAACGATGATGGGGTAGGTTTTGACGCGTCGCAGATATTCGCTCCCAGGGAGCAGAACAGCGGCTTCGGTTTTTTCAGCATGCGCGAGCGCTTGAATTATCTCGGCGGCGGGCTGGAGGTCAAATCCAGACCCGGGCAGGGTTCGCAGATCATCCTGACGGTTCCGCAGAAGGGCAGCGGAGTTGTGCCCAAGAAGGAGAATTCATGAGCGTGAAAATCCTGATTGCTGACGATCACAAGATCATGCGCGACGGGCTGCGCCACCTGCTGGAAAATGAAGCCGGCATGGAAGTTGTCGCCGAAGCCAAAAATGGCCACGAAACCATTCAACTGGCTGAACGGCTGCGGCCCGATATCATCATCATGGATATCTCCATGAATGACCTGAACGGCATGGACGCCACGCGCCACATCGTTACTAAGAATTGGGGCTGCCGGATCATTGCCCTGTCAATGCATGCCGACAAGCGGTTTGTGGCCGGGATGTTTGAAGCCGGGGCCATGGGTTACCTGCTCAAGGACTGTGCCTACGACGAATTGATCAAGGCGATTCGGCAGGTCCTTTCCGGGAGTACTTATCTTTGCTCCATGATTTCCGGAGTGGTGATCCTTGATTATGTCCAGCGCCTGCGCAAAAGCAAACCGGTGCTGTTGAGCCTGCGTGAAAAGGAAATCCTGCAGCTAATGGCTGAAGGCCATAATACCAAGCAAATCGCCGACAAGTTGCAGGTTTCGATCAAGACCGTGGAGACGCACCGTCAACATATCATGAACAAGCTTAATATCTTCAATATCGCCGAATTGACCAAATATGCCGTCAGGGAGGGGATCACTTCCCTCGATTCTCACTGACGCCGCTAAATCAGCTCTCAGGTTTTTCGAAGGCAATAATCAGGAATTCCCCGATTGTTTTTATCATTTTTACATGTTATTGAAAATGTAATCTATTCTTAATTAGGGTCACAATGTAAGGGGGGAGAGAGGATTTTTTCAATAATCTGATTGAAAACTATTCAATGATATCGTTTAATGTGCTATGATTTCAATATGGGGAAAAATGCCAGTAAAAATTTCGTCAACCAGTTTAAAAACACCCGACGGCTGGCGGGCCGTCAGGCCGCCGTCCCCCATGTGGGGCAGGCGGGCCTCCGTGTCGCCGCCCCCTTGTGGGGTCAGGCGGGTCGCCATCCCCTTGTGGGGCAGGCGGGTCGCCTTCCCCTTGTGGGACAGGCGCACCTGGGAAAACTTGTCAAAGGGCAGGCCGGCGGCCGTCCCCTTGTGGGACCGGCCCGTCATCTGAAAAAGCTTTTGCCCGGGGAGCGCAAAAACGAAAAAAATCCCAATCGTGGCGATAAATAAAGATTTTCAGCCATTCAAGGCCGGGATATATTGATTTCAAGCAAATTTTCGAGTAAATTATATGGCAGTGTTTAAGAAATTTATTGCATTTTATTTTATTTTGCCGGCTGTGTTTGCCATGGCCAAAGTGCCGATCAAACTGCAGAATATCCGCTTCTATCCTTATGCCGAATACACACGCGTGGTTTTGGATTTAAGTTCGGACTTGAAAATTTCCGAAAAAGTAATCAAGGGCAGCGAAAGCGGTCGTTTATTTTTTGACCTGAAAAATTGCCGTTTTGCCGCCGCTTATCCGCTCGACAAGAAAAATGAAATAAAAATTAAAACCGGCAACCTGAAGCAGATTCGCATTGGCAAGTTAGACCAGAAAACCATCCGCGTGGTTTTTGATTTCGACCACATCGGCAAGTATACCCGCTTCTACCTGACTTCGCCCTTCCGCATCGTCTTTGACATTTACAGCCAGGCCAAATTCGTCAGCCACGCCCAGGTGAGCCAGATCCAGGCCCAAGCGACTGCCTTGGCGAAAGGCAATCCTTCCCTTGCCCGCCAGCTGGGCCTCGGCGTGCACCGCGTTGTGATCGACCCCGGGCACGGCGGCAAGGATCCGGGCACGGTTAACCGTTCCCTGGGTCTCGAGGAAAAAAACATCACTCTGGATATCGCCAAGCGACTGAACGCCATTTTGAACGAACATGCCGAATTGGAGATCATCCTTACCCGTCCCCGCGATGAATATGTGGCCCTGGAAGAAAGGGCGGCCATTGCCAATTCCAATCAGGGCGACATTTTTATTTCGATTCACACCAACTCGGCGCCGCGCCTGACCGCCCGGGGCATTGAATCCTATTACCTGAACATTACCGCCGATCCACGGGCCATGGAAGTGGCCGCCCAGGAGAACGCCATGGGCAGCAAGTCCATGGCCGAGATGCGCAGCATCCTGGACCAGATTCTGCAGAACAGCAAGATTGTCGAGTCCAAAATATTGGCGCAATACATCCAAGAGAACATGGTCGGCAACCTGAAAATAAAATTTGCCGGGATAGAGAACCTGGGCGTGAAAAAAGCCCCTTTCTACGTGCTGCTGGGGGCGCAGATGCCGTCAGCGCTGGTGGAGGTTTCATTCCTCAGCTGTAATGAAGAGGCCAGCCGCCTGGCCATGCCGACTTACCGCCAGGCCATTGCCGCCGGGCTGTATCTGGGCATCATCAATTTTATTCAAAGTTTTAGAAAATGATGAAACTTTTTGCTCTTTTTCAACGTCTTAATTTTATTAAACAGGAGGATATCATGAAAAAAATCGGCATAATCGCTGGGGCCAGTTTTTTGGCCGGGGCGATCTTTTTCGCCTTGAGTTTCGGTTTTTTGCAGAAAACAGTCAATGAGCAGCCGGTTCTGAGCCCGGCCGTGGTCAGGGCCGAATCACTATCCACAACGGTTACAGCCAATAATTTTGTCGCCATAGTCAAGAAGGTCAAACCGGCGGTGGTCAAAGTGATTTCCGAATCAATAGTGCAAAATCGTTCGCAGTTCGGCGACGATTTTTTTGACCAGTTTTTTAATGCCCCGCAGCGTCAGGAAAAGCGGTCCGGTGAAGGTTCGGGCTTTTTCATTTCTGCCGACGGTTATATCCTGACCAATAACCACGTCGTCAGGGACGCCGTCAAGGTCAAGATTTTCAATATCGACAAGGAGGAATTCACCGCCAAGATAATCGGCACCGATCCCAAAACCGACCTGGCTTTACTGAAAATTAACGTCAAGAACGTTTCTTATGTTGATTTGGGCGATTCCAGCGCCGTGGAAGTCGGCGAATGGGTGCTGGCCATCGGCAATCCTTTTGGTCAGGATTCGACCGTCACCTCCGGCATCATCTCGGCCAAGGGCCGCCAGCTCGGACTGGCGCAGTATGAGGATTTCCTGCAAACCGACGCCGCCATTAACATGGGCAATTCGGGAGGCCCTTTGATCAACATGAAAGGCGAGGCCATCGGCATCAACTCGACCATCCTGACCCCCAGTGCCGGCAATATCGGCATCGGTTTCGCCATTCCCTCCAACATGGCCAAAAAAGTGGTCAGTGATCTGAAATCCAAGGGCAAGGTGGTGCGCGGCTGGTTCGGTATTCAAATCACGAATGTCACGGAAAGCGATGCCAAAGATCTGGATTTGCCCACTGCTGGAGCGCTGATCAACAGGGTGGAGGAAAATTCCCCGGCCCAAAAAGCCGGTTTGAAACGCTACGACCTGATTGTGGCCATCAACGGCAAAGCGGTTAAGGCCGCGGCCGACCTGCAGATGGAAATCGCCAATTCGACTCCTGGCGACGAAATCGAGGTCACCATTTTCCGTAACCGCGACAAACAGACAATTAAAATCAAGGTCAGCGAAGCCCCGGATTCGATCAAGGAACAGGCGTTCGCTGAAAGCAAGAGTTTGAACCTAGGCATGACCCTGGTCAAGAACACCCCGGCCCTGGCCCGGGAATACGAATTGAAGACAGCCAAAGGCCTGGTCATTGACAATGTGGAAAGGGACGGCGCGGCGGCTGAAAACGGTCTCAAACCCGGCGATGTCATTCTGGCCGTCAACCGCAGCGAAATTGACAGCGTGGAGCAGTTCAAAAGGATTCTGGCCGGCCGGCGCGGCGGCTCCATGGTTTTGCTGCTGATCAACCGTAATGGCGACGAGGTTCCTGTCCGTTTCCCCCTGCCCGAATGATTTTTTACAAGACTAGTTCTTTCGGCAACGATTTTATCGAAATTGAGGAAAACGATTTACCGGACCAGGCGGCAGACAAATGTCTTCTGGCCAGGGAGATTTGCGACGCTCATCGGGCCGTCGGCGCTGACGGCGTGGTGTTTTATAGTCCGTGCCGCAAGGCCGGCATCCCCTTGGGGGACAGTCCGGGCCGCCAGGCCGGCGTCCCCTTGGGGGACCGGCCGCGGGTTGATGGGTTTAATTTTCAAATCCATAACCGCGATGGTGGCGAGGCAGAATTGTCGGGCAACGGCATGGCCGGTCTGGCCGCTGTCCTGTTCCAGCGCCGCCTGGCCTCATCGCCGTTGCGCCTGCATACCAAAAGCGGTCAGCGGCGCGTCGTTTTGTTAGGCCGTGACGGCCCTGTGTTTCAATTAGAAGTCGAAATCGGCCGGGCCGATTTTTCCACTCGCCAAGCTTTTCCGTTTTTAAAGGAAAAACAGGACAGCTATGTCATCGATGACCTGAAATTCTATCCGGTCGCTGTCGGCAATCCCCATGCCGTGGTCCTTTGCAAGGAGGAGCCGGCGGCCGAGATGTTGCCGGCTTTAGGGGGAAAACTCGCCAGTCACGGGCAATTTCCTTTTGGGGTCAACGTGGAATTCGTTTATTTCTCCGCTGCTGAACACCCCCCAGATGGGACGGCGGCCTTGCGGCCCGCCAGTTGCCGGGTCTTTTTTTATGAACGGGGCGTTGGGCCGACCCTGGCTTCTTCCACCGGTAGCGCCGCCGTGTTCGCGGTTTTGCGGCGGTTGGGACTGGTCAAAGACCATCTGACAATTGAATCTGGCGTCGAAAATATCCAGGTCAACTGGAACGACGGAATTTTCATCCGCAACTTCACCCGCCTGGTCTGCCGGGGGAATTTTTACCGCTAAACCGATTTCACTGCGGATTCCCACTTTTTGAGCGGAAAGGTTCGAATCCGGGCTTTCGCCTTGACGGGTTCGCTGTATTCTGGTGCGGAAATAATTCCCCACACGTTTATTCGCAGTTTGCAAGAAAAATTACTTTGGTAGGTTTACCTATGTTATAATATATGTTAAAATAACGGCGCGAAGGAGTAACCCAGTAACCGCAGAAAGTCCCCCGGCGCAGCCAAAGGTCAGAAACACTGGAACTTCGGGGTGCGAAAACGTAAAAATCGATTCGCTTGCATGAAATTTGGTGAGGAGGCGCTCATGAAAAAGCCGATTGGCGTGGTTTTGCTTATACTTCTTTTTTCGAGCATTGCGACTGCTGCCGGGAACAGAGTCATCCTCACGCTCTACGGCAATTGCTTGCACCTGCCCGCAAACAGTTTCACCAGCCAAGACAGTCAATACAAAGTCTTTTTTGAAGCGAAAGCCGCGGTCACGATTTCCGGGAATATCTATTTATGGGCCAGCCACGGCTATTTCCCTCTGCGCGACAACTGGACAGGCTGGGATTCGAAAAGTTCGTTCGCCAAGGATATGATCGTGGAGCGTACACTGGCCAAAAGGATCATTTCCGGGGGCTGCGGATTTTTTGCCGGCTTTTTTGAACAGAATCAAATCGCCGTTAGAGCGGAAATCGGCATCTGCGCCATCACCAACGTCATCGATTCAACGATCAACAATATAGCCACGGCTAAATTTCTCCGCGCCGAAGAGGCCAGACAAGCGGGGATCGGCATACGGGGAAATATGGCTTTCACCTACGGGCTTTATAAGAATTTTTTCGGAGAGGTATCCTTAGGTTATATGTACGCGGCCGACAAAATTGACAATGTGCGAAACAATCTGGGCGGCTTCCATCTGGCACTGGGCCTGGGGATACAGCTGTAGATCCTAGAGAGGGCAAAATGAAAAGAAAAACAATTCCGATCTTGACCGCGGTCCTGCTGGCAGCGGTTTTTTCATTTGACGCTTGCAAGAAAGCGGACGTGGTAACCTACACGGTGGCAGTCATAGTATCCGCTGGCGTTTCGGGAACTCCGGCCGCAGGCACGTACTATAAAAATGCGGGTGATCAATTGGCGTACAACTACACTCTGGATGAAGGATATACAAAATTGACGGTGCTCCTGGATGGCACGAAAGTCGCGGCCACCGGAACGATAACCGTTTCAGGCGATCACACGTTGCAGGCATATTCGGACGAGAACAGCCAATTCACCCTGACCGTTACCGTGGCGACCGGAGTGAGCGGAACTCCGGCGGCGGGAACCTTTACCTATACTCAAGGTACACTGGTCAATTACAGTTACGCCCTTGCCGAGGGCTACACCGGCTTGTCGGTGAAACTGGATGGAACCGATGTTGAAAGCAGCGGCACCGTCACCATGTCTGCTTCCCACACCTTGTATGCGAACGCTGTAAAGAAATACAATATTCAGGGTTCCTGGGCGTTGGCCGAAACTTATCTCGACGGCAGTTCTTTTCATGTCACCGCCACTTTCAGCGGAAACTACGTAAGCGGTACCGTGATTGACAGCGCTGGTGGCAGCGGCACATATATTTACGATGACTCCACGGTCGAATTCACCATTGTTTTTCCCGACGTCACCTATGAATATTCGGGAAGTTTTTCAGATGACAACACGATGAGCGGGACCTGTAAACGCTACCAGACAGCCGACAACGTCATCAGCGGCACCTGGACGGCGACCCGAAACACATCAGCGGCTGCTTCACGGCACAATGTTCTCGCCGTTAACCGTAGCAAAAAGGGGGATGCACCTCAGGACAAAACAAAGTAGGTTCCGTGAATCTCCGGCTTAAGGGGCAGATCTTTATTTTAGAAACACTGGTGTTTGTACACTGGTAAATACAATAAAATCATCAATTATTGCTAATATATTATGTTAACTAAGAAAAGAAATATCGTATTTTGGGTTGACACAAAGTTTCAGAGACTTGGCTTGGTCACGGCGGCATGTTATGATGATTAAGCATGGCAAACTGCAAAAATTGTGGAGCGGCATTAAGCGGAAACCTTCTGGTATGTTCCTATTGCAAAACGCGCCAGGATGTCGATCTGGCGATCATCAGCCGCTATACAGTCGAAAAACCGGAATCAAAGCGGATCTGTCCCCGCTGCCATATACCCCTGCAGGTCATCGATTTGCGGTTGGGAGAGAAATTTTATATCGAACGCTGTGCGCGCTGCCTGGGTTTATTTTTCGATCCCGGTGAATTGGAAGCCCTCCTGGACAAAGCGGTTACCCATGTCTATGAAATTGACCGTCAGCGCCTCGATGAAATTCAGAATGTCAAACGCAGCAGCGAATATCCGCTGAGCTATATCGATTGTCCCGTTTGCGGCAAGCTGATGAACCGCATCAACTTCGGTTCCAGGAGCGGCGTAATCGCCGATAAATGCCGGGATCACGGCCTGTGGCTCGACGGCGGCGAGCTGCGGCAGATACTTGAATGGGTGAAAGCCGGAGGCGATCTATATCACAAGCAAAAACAGCTGGAAAACGCGCGGCTGGAACTCGAGCAGGAGAAGAAAAATTTGCAGTTCAAGAAGATCGACAGCAATTTCAGCGCTGCCCATGGAGTACCTAATCGGGAGCTCGAAGAATATGAATTGAGTCTCCTGCCCTTGATCGGCCGTTTGCTGAAAAAACTCTTTTCCTGAGTATCTTATGATCCGGAAAATACTAAAGGGGCTGCTTTTACTTATCTGTTTGCCGGTACTTGTCATTTTTTTGTACCTAGCGTTTATGACAGTAACTGACTTCAAACCCGAAGCAGCAATCAATCTGGATATTAAGAATAACAGGGCTGAAATACTGGAAAGAGGTGTGCCGCTGTCCGTCATCACCTTCAACATCGGTTATTGCGGGCTCGACGCCGGAGAAGACTTTTTCATGGATGGCGGTTCCCGGTCGCGCTGCACAAGCCTTGAGCAGACATTGGCCAATCTGAAAAATATCACCAGTTTCTTGGCCGCGGAAAAGGCGGACTTGATCGTGCTGCAGGAAGTCGATGTCAAATCCTCAAGAAGTTATTGGGTTGACCAATTAACTCATCTAAAAAAGAGTCTTGTGGGTTATGGCGCCATTTTTGCTGTTAATTACCAAGTGCCATGGGTTCCGCTACCCCTTACCCGGCCCATGGGCGCGGTAATGAGCGGATTGCTGACCTTTTCCCGTTTCAATGTCCGGTCTGCGGTCAGGTATCGTTTCCCGGGCAGTGAAGCCTGGCCGCGGCAATTGGCTGAGCTGGATAGATGCTTTATAGAAAGCAGACTGCCGGTCGAAGGTGGCAAAGAACTGGTGCTGCTGAATTCTCATCTGTCGGTTTTCGACAAGGGGGGTAGGATCAGAAAACTGCAGCTGGCATATATGAAAAATCGGCTGCTGGATGAATATGAAAAAGGCAACTATGTTATTGCCGGTGGTGATTGGAACCACGGACTGCCGGGTACCGATCCCAGGCTTTTCAAAGCGTCCATGGCGCGGCCCGGCTGGTATGTGACGTTGCCGGAGGACTTTACACCTTCAGGATTTGCCTGGGTGGTGGATAAAAGCGTGCCTACGGTTAGAAACAATGCCTCGGCCTATAAAGAAGGCGAGAACTTTGTCGCGGTTATTGACGGCTTTCTGGTATCTCCCAATGTGGTAATACAAAGGGTAACCGGGCACAATCTGGCTTTCCAAAACAGCGATCACAATCCCGTATCAGCGGTATTTGTTTTAAAGTAGATTTTTACCGGGGTCGCTTTCCGGAAAAACCAGGGAGGATTTGAAACTCATGGCTTGCGGCTCTTTTTCAGCGATGGCCAGCAGCTTGCCCGCATCGTCGAAAATCCGGAAAAAATCGTTGCTGGCGGCCGGGAAGATTTTCAAAACGTCCGACGCTTTCAGTGACATGCCGTTGCAGATACAGCGCCGGCCGGCGGGATTGACTATCATTTTGGGATACTCGTTCAGGAGCATTTCGATGGGAATTACCGCTTGCAGGGCGTTGCCGGCAGCAGCCAAGGCTTCAATTTCGCCCAGCGTCAGCGCTTGCTGCAGGCTGAAAGCGCCGATCTTTTCCCTTTTCAATTCGAGCAGAAAAGCCCCGACCCCGACTTTCTGACCCAGGTCATGGGCCAGGGAACGGATATAGGTGCCGGCAGAGGTCAGGGCCGCAAATTCCATGGTCTCATTATCGATTACCCGGCCCGTCAATTGGTGAATTTTCACTGGCACAGGCTTGATTGGCACTTCCTGGTGGCGGCGGGCATACTTGTAAAGCGGCTCGCCTTTGAATTTCTTGGCCGAAAATATCGGCGGCAGCTGCATTTGCGCACCACGAAATTGGGCCAGTAAGGCTTCCACATCGATCTGGAACAGGTCGATGTTTTGCTTGGCGGCCTGGGGTGAACCTTCGGAATCATAGGTGGTGGTGGCAAAACCGAAGCGGATCAGGCCGGTGTACAGTTTTTCCTGCTTGACATAAAAATCGAAAAAGCGGGTGGCCTGTCCCAGGGCGATAAGCATGACGCCGGTGGCTTGAGGATCAAGGGTGCCGAAATGACCGGCTTTTTTGGTAGCAAAGAGCCGGCGTATTCTTTCGACTACCGTGTGGGAAGTGATTCCTTTTTCCTTGTTGATGACGATCAGGCCATGAATCATTAGAGCTGTTTTTGGATAAGCTGCAGGATTTCCTTTTTGGCAGCAGCAAGCTCGCCGCGGTAAAAGAAACCGGCCGCATGGTTATGGCCGCCGCCGTTAAAAACCTGGGCGATCTGCTGGGCGGAAAAGTTATCACGGGAGCGGATGGAAATGCGGTAGTAATTGTCAGCGATCTCTTTAAAAAACAACAGTACCTGCACGCCGTTGATTGATCGGGCGATGGCAATGATATCTTCGGTTTCAATGTCTTTCAGGCTGAGGTGATTTAGAAATGAGCGTTGAAAGTCGATCATGGCCACGCGCTCATCCAGGGCCAATTCCAAGGTGGACAGAACCTTGGTCAGCATCTGAATTTTTTCATGGGGATTGGAATTGAACAGCATGTTGCTGACTTCGCAAGGGTAAAAACCGCCGCGAGTTGCCAGATCAGAGGCGATGGCCAACGACGCGGCCGTGGTATTGGAGTACTTGAAGGAACCGGTGTCGGAGGCGATGGCCGCATACAGGTTAAAGGCTATATCACGGCTGAAGGTTACCTTCATTTCCAGGCCCAGTTCATAAATCAGTTCTCCGACCGCCGCGGCTTCCGGGACTACCCAGTTGATATTGGCGTCGTTGCTGCTGGTGGCGTGGTGGTCGATGTTGATCGAAAAATAATTCTTCAGGTTTTTTTGTCCGGTCCGTTCTTCGCTGCCGCCTTCTATCAGTATGACCAGGTCGAAGGGATCGGGATGAATCTGGCGGAAGCTGATATCTCCGTATCCAGGAAGCTGGTTGATGGGGCGGGGGGCGCGGTCGACATTATAATAGTAAGTATCTTTGCCCAGTTGCTTGAGCATGAGACTTAAGGCCAACCCGCTGCCGATGGAGTCGGCGTCGGGACGGACATGGGAACTGATGGCAATAGTGCGGGCCTTGCTGATTTTTTCAGCTATTTGTGCTTTCATGGTCTTTCTCATTCTGCAAACCGGCAATTTTTTGATCGAATGCAAACGCCAAATCTTTGCTGAATTGGAGTTCCGGCATATGGCGTAGGATCATTTTTTTGGCCAATTGGCGTTTGATGAATCCTTGCGAACGGTCAAGTTGCTGCAATACATCATCCAGGGCTTGGAGAGGTGATGAAATGAATATGCTGGCTTTTTTCAAGTCGCTGCTGACCCAAATTCGCGAGATGGTGACAAATTTAAAATCAGGATTCAAGCTGTCCTTCATGAGGATTTCTCCCAAGGCCTGTTTCAGGGTGCTGGCGAATTTTTCCAGGCGGTAGGACATGACTAAAAATAACGGATTTTCATTTCATCATGAAACGATTTGAGTCTCATAAATATCCAGAATATCCCCGATCTCAATGTTGCTGAAATTTTTAATGCGGATGCCGCACTCGGTTCCAGCCCTGACCTCGGACACTTCGTCCTTGATCCTTTTCAAGGATTCTATTTCGCCTTCGAAGACCAGGTCGCTGCCGCGCATGACCTTGATTTTTGATTTGCGGGTGACTTTGCCATCGCGGACGATGCAGCCTGCCACGATGCCCACTTTGGAGATTTTGAATTTTTGCATGATTTCCACTTTGCCGATCATGGTTTCCTGGTATTGGGGACCGATTTTTCCCTTGACGGCTTTTTCAATATCCTCGACCAGGTGGTAAATCACGTTGTAAAGCCTGATTTCCACTTTTTCCTCTTTGGCCAGAGAAATGATTTTTTGCGGGGTCTTGACGTTGAAGCCGAGAATGACCGCCCCGGCGGTAGAAGCCAGCAGGATGTCGCTCTCGGTGATATTGCCCAGCCCGCTGTGCAAGATTTCTATTTTAAGCTTTTCCTGGCTGAGGCGGTTAAGTGTCAGGCCCAGCACTTCAGCGGAACCGAAATTATCGGCTTTGACAATTACCGGGAAAACCTGGATGATATTCTGTTCCACCAACTGAAAAAGGTTCTGCAGGCTCAGTCTTTTTTCGGCCAGGAAATCCTTGCTTTTGGCGGCTTTTTGACTGATTTGCCGCATTTCAATGACTTTTTTTGCCTTTTCCAAATCATCGATAATTTGGAAAACATCGCCCGCTTCAGGGAGCGCTTCAAAGCCCATGATTTCAATAGGGTCTGGAACCTGCGCGCTGTTCAGCATTTTGCCGCTGTCATCGAAAATCGATTTGATTTTTCCAAGGTTGTTGCCGCAGATGAAATAATCACCTTTTTTCAGCTGGCCATGCTGGATCAGGACCGTGCCTATAGGTCCCAACTGGGGATCAAGCCGTGATTCGATGATTGTTCCCCGGGCCGGAATCTGGACATAAGCTTTCAGTTCCTGTATCTGGGCGGTGAGTTGGATCATTTCCAGCAGCGTGTCCAGGTTTTTATTCATTTTAGCTGATATTTCAACGGAAACCACTTTGCCGCCCCAGCTTTCGACCAGGATGTTGTGCTTGTTCAAGTCCTGCTTGATCTTTTCGATGTCGGTGCCCTGGATGTCTATCTTGTTGATGGCCACGATCATTGGTACTTTGGCGGCCTGGGCATGGTGAATGGCTTCCACTGTTTGCGGCTGCACGCCGTCGTTGGCGGCCACGACCAGGATGACTATGTCCGTGACTTGAGCCCCCCGGGCCCGTAAATTGGTGAAGGCTTCGTGTCCCGGTGTGTCTATGAAAATAATTGTTCCTTCAGCGGTCCGGAGCTTATAAGCACCGATTTTCTGGGTGATGCCGCCGGCTTCTTTTTCTGCGACCCTGGTTTTGCGCAATGTATCAAGGAGAGTTGTCTTGCCGTGATCAACATGGCCCATGACCGTCACTATGGGCGGCCGGGTGGTCAACAGGCTGCCGCTTTTGGCCACCTGGCTTTGAAACACGTAATCCTCGTAAGGGAGGATTTCAACGGCTACCTGGTAATCGGCGCATAGTTTCTCTATATCGGTCCTGTCGATGATCTGGTTGCCCTGGTAATTCATTTTCAGTTGGGCGATTTTTTCTTCAAGAGGTTTCAGCTTGAGGTTCAGCTTTTCGGCCAGTTCCTTTACGGTGCAGAAATCGGTGATTTGAATGCTGCTGGGCATGGGCACCGTGACCGTTGGTTTTTCCTTTTTTACCGGATGGAATTTGGCCGCGGCCGGTTCATGACGATGATGGCGGTATTGGCTTTGCGGTTTTCTGAACGGCGCCGCAGCTGGCTTGAATGGCTTCCGGGGTTCAGGTGCTTGGCGGATGATTTTTTTGGGTTCGTTTTCAATTTTTACAGGCGGCGGTTCTTGAGCTTTAACCGGCTTGACCATGGTCTCGCCGACGGCAGCTTTTTTTTCCGGAATGGGTTTTTTCTCGACCTGTTTTTTTTCAATTATTTTTTTCTCGGCAGGCTTTTTCTCGATCACTTTTGGGGGAATTTGCTTTTTTTCAAGCGTGGCCTGTTTTTTCTCTATTGGAGCTTGTATTTTTTCAGCTACAGGAGGTGCCGTTGCGCCGCTTTTCTTTTTTTTAGGCTGCGAGGGAGGAGTAGGAGCCGCTGGTATGGGTTTGGCCGCAGCGCCTTTTTTTAAATCAGCTTCCATGGCTTTAACTTTTTCTGGATTGGCGGCAAATTCACGCAGCAATTCGAGCTGATCAACGGTGATTACCGAGGAGTGCGATTTGACTGGCAGGTTGACTTTTTCCAGAAAGAACATGGCCAGTTTATTTGCTATTTCAAATTGCTTGGTGGCTTCATGAAGTTTGATGGTAGCCATATAGGCGCCCTCCTATTGTTTTTTTTGCTGCTCTTCGAGATGTTCAAACTTGCGGTTGGAGATCTGTATATCCCACTGGGTCAGTTTGGAAGCAAGCTTGATGTTGACTCCCTTTTTGCCGATAGCCGCCGACAGGGTTTCATCTTTAACGGTAACCTCAGCCACATGATTTACCGGATCGATCAGGTGCACCTTGACGACATCGGCCGGAGTCAGCGCGGAAGCGATGAATCTTTCGGGAGAGCTGCTCCAGGCGATCACATCGATTCGTTCGCCCCGCAGTTCCTTGCTGATCGCCAAAACCCGGTTTCCGTTCATGCCGACAATGGCTCCAACCGGATCAATGGCTTTATCGGTCGAATAAACGGCCACTTTGGATTTGATCCCCGGTTCGCGCGCAATAGCGTATATTTTGACTATATTTTCGGCCACTTCGGGCACTTCCTTTTTGATCAGTTCAGCCACAAAATCATTCATGTAACGGGTGGCCAGAACCAGGGGACCTTTGCCTTCGACAAAAACCCTTTTAATCAGGAAATTGATGACTTCACCGCGTTTAAAAATGTCCTTGGGAGAAAGTTCCTTGGACGGCAGGATGGCTTCGCCCATTTCAAGGCCGAGAATAATATTATCGTTCTCGATGCGGCGTATCTCTCCAGACATCAGGGTACCGGCCAGCGGGAAGTATTTTTCGTAAATGTTTTCCTGTTCTGCCTTGAGTATTTTTTGCAGGATGATCTGTTTGGCCGTCTGGGCGGCAACCCTGCCCAGGGTTTCACCGGGCATGTGGATTTTAATCATATCGCCTTCCCTGGCCTTGGAATCGTATTTCAGGGCGTCTTTCCAGTTGATTTCCGCCAGGGGATCGCTGATCTCTTTGACCACCATTTTGCTGACGTAAACCTGTATCGTGCCTTTTTCTTCGTCGATTTCAATTTGAATGTCGGCTTCGGGGTCAAAAAACCGCTTGGAAACAATCAGCAGCGCTTCTTTTATGGCAGAAAAAAAGATGTCGGGATTGACGCCGCGCTCCCGGCTGATCTGCATGATGCTTTTTAACAATTCTTCTGCCATTGAATTTCCTCAATTTTCTCATTTTAGAATAGTTTATTGTAATGGATTTTTGTCTAAAATGCAAATTCGTTTTATCAGTTTAATAACCGGGTGGATCAAAGCATCGAAATTTTGGAATACATTGAGGTGGTCAAGCAGGCTTCCAATAAAGACTATCTGACAAAATTTTATGACCGCACGAAACAGGGTTATTACGGATTAATATTTGCATTATGGGGAAACAGGTGAGGTTAGGGTTATATAGAATGAAAAAAATCAGGTTTGTTTTTTTATTGTTGGTATTGACTTTCGGTTGCTTTTAAGGTAAATTTACCTTTATCATTAAGGAGGATTTAAAATGAACAAGAGTGAAATTGCCCAGCACATGGTTAAAGATGCCACGATCATCAAGAGCAATGCCATCAAAGTCATTGATACACTGGTCGCAGTGATTGGTGATGTATTGAAGAAAAGGGACGGCAAAGTGACATTGGTTGGGTTTGGGACCTTCAAGGTCATTGAGAAAAAAGCCAAGGTGGGTAGAAACCCCAAAACCGGTGAAAAGATCCGTATCCCTAAAAAGAAAGTTCCCAAATTTGTGGCCGGAAAAGAACTGAAAAGACTGGTTAAATAAGCAGGGAAAAGTAAAGGCGCGTAGCCCAGTTGGTTAGAGCGCTACCTTGACACGGTAGAGGTCGGCGGTTCGAGACCGCCCGCGCCTAAATTTATAAATGGAAAAAGAAAAGGCGATTTTCCTTAAAATAAACGGCGAACTGAAAGAGCTTAGTACGCCCACTGTTCCCGGTGACGACGTGCGTGAAATTTATCCCCATGCGCCTGAAGCGCTGGAAGTTTATTGCCATTCCTGCGCCCATCTGCTGGCCCAGGCTGTGGTCGAACTGTTTCCCGGCGTTCAGTACGGTGTCGGTCCGGCCGTGGAAAACGGTTTTTATTATGATTTTTTGATGCCGAAACCTTTCAATGAAAGTGACCTGGAGCAGATTTCAAGCAAGATGGCACACCTGGTAAAGCAAAATCTGCCGATTCAAAAGCAAATATGGTCTAAAAAGCAGGCCGCGGACTATTTCCGGTCGCGCCAGCAGCATTTAAAGGTGGAGTTGCTGGAAGAAAAAGTCACCGGCGCTGAGGTTTCGCTGTTCAAACAGGGTGATTTCGTTGACCTGTGCCGCGGGCCGCACTTGCCCTCGACCGGTTTGCTGAAGCATTTCAAGCTTTTGAGCGTCGCCGCCGCCTATTGGAAGGGCGATGAAAAGAGTCATTCCCTGCAGCGCATCTACGGCACGGTTTTTGCCGACGCCGAAGCCCTGAACGAGCACTTGCGTTTCCTTAAGGAAGCCAAAGAGCGTGATCACCGTTTGCTGGGCAAAACCCTCGACCTTTTCTCCCTGCAGGAGGAAGCTGGTCCGGGTCTTGTTTACTGGCATCCCAAAGGAGCGCGCATCAGACACGTGATCGAGGAGTATTGGAAAAAACGACACTATCAGGGCGGTTACGATCTCCTCTATACGCCGCATATCGGCCGTGAATGGCTATGGCAGACATCGGGGCACCTGGATTTTTACAAGGACTCCATGTATGCGCCCATGGACATCGACGGGATGAACTATTACCTGAAACCAATGAATTGCCCGTTCCATATCATGATTTACAAATCGACCCAGCGTTCTTATCGCGACCTGCCCCTGCGCTGGGCGGAACTGGGCACTGTTTACCGCTACGAACGCAGCGGTACCCTGCACGGGTTGCTGCGGGTACGCGGTTTCACCCAGGATGATGCTCATATTATCTGTACCCCGGAACAGATTGACGAGGAAATCCTGCGCGTCCTTGATTTCTCGCTGGACCTGCTCAAATCTTTCGGTTTCAATGATTTCAAGATTGAACTTTCGGTCCGTGATCAGCAAATTACCGGTAAATATGCCGGCAGCGACATCATGTGGCTTCAGGCCGAAGCGTCACTGGTCGCGGCCCTGACCGTGCGCAAGTTGGAATTCCAGCGTATGGAAGGTGAAGCCGTGTTCTACGGACCCAAGATCGATATCAAGATCAAGGACGCTCTGGGCCGCTATTGGCAATGTACCACCATTCAGTTTGATTTCAATATGTCGGAACGTTTCGGCATGAAGTATATCGGTACCGATGGCGCTGCTCACCAGCCTTACATGGTGCACCGGGCGCTTTTGGGATCTCTGGAGCGGTTTTTCGGGGTTTTAATAGAGCATTACAACGGTTTTTTCCCACTGTGGCTGGCGCCAGTTCAAGTCGCCATTGCTCCTGTAAGTGACGATTGTCTGCCGTATGCGCGTGGTGTACTTGAGCAACTGCAGCAACATGATTTACGTGCTGAGCTCGATGCCCGCGCGCAAGGGATCAACCGCAAGATCCGCGATGCCGAAATGCAGAAAATTCCCTATATCATAGTCATTGGCAGCCAGGAACAGCAGGAAGGAAATATTTCTTACCGCATCCATAAAAAAGGCGACCAGGGTAAGATGGCGCTTCCCGAATTCATCACTAAAATAAAAAATAAAATAGAGGAAAAAAGTTTAAATTATGAGATTCAGTAAACCCATTCCCAAAAGGAACCCGCATCGGATCAACGAAGAAATTACGGCCAAGGAAATCCGCCTGATTGATGAAGAAAAGAATCAGGTCGGAATCCTTACCCTTGCCCAGGCCTTGGAAATTGCCAGAGAAAAAGATTTGGATCTGGTCGAAATTTCACCTGAAGCCAAGCCGCCGGTCTGCCGGATTCTCGATTATGGAAAGTTTCTCTATGCGCTACAGAAAAAAGCTCACGAAGCCCAGCGTCATCAGAGGAAAATCCTGGTCAAAGAAATTAAATTTACCCCGGTTATTGGTGGACACGATGTCGAAGTCAAGCTGAAAAAAATCAGGGAATTTTTAGCAGAAGGCAACAAGGTAAAAGTGACGATTTGGCTGCGCGGCCGCCAGAAAAGAAAACCAGAGATGTTGGATGTGATGGTCAATCGGGTAATGGAAATTTTAAAAGACATGGCGGAGATTGAAGCGCCTCCCAAGCGGGAGGGGTTTTTCTGTCATATAATGATTGGAGCAAAAAAAGGAGGAAAAGATGCCAAAACTAAAAACCCATAAAGGTGCCAGCAAACGATTCAGAGTGACAGCCAATGGGAAAATCAAACGCAGCAAAGCTTTCGGTTCACACTTATTGACCAAGAAAAGTTCCAAGCGCAAACGGGGCTTGAAGCAATCGACGCTGGTGGTCAAATCGGAATTTAAAAAAATCAAAGAATTGCTGCCTTATTCAAAATAGGAGGACACTATGCCGCGAGTTACCAGAGGAAACAAAAAACTGTTGCGCCGGAAAAAAATACTGGTCATGGCCAAGGGGTTCTGGGGCGCCAAGCGTAAAAATTACCGTTCGGCCAAGGAATCGGTCGAAAGGGCGATGACTTACGCCTACCGTGACCGCCGCAACCGTAAAAGGGATTTTCGCACATTGTGGAATATCCGTATCAATGCCGCTATCCGCGAGTTTGACATGAGTTATTCGGTTTTTATCTGCAATTTGAAAAAAGCCAATATCCAGATAAACCGGAAAATGCTGGCCAATCTGGCCGCCACTGAGCCGGATGCGTTCAAAACCATTGTCGAAAAAGTAAAGCCAGTGGTATGATTAATGATCTCAAAAAAGAGATTGAAGGAGTCAAGCAGTCGTTTTTAAAGGAAATAGAACAACTTCAATCTCTTGAAAATTTTGCCGCCCTGAAAGAGCGCTACCTGAGCAGGAAAAAAGGCATCATCAATCAATACCTTTCCCGGCTCAAGGAATTTAGCGCTGCTGAAAAGCCGCAGGCCGGTCAGGTCATTAACTTACTTAAAGCTTTCGTCGAGAAAACCCTAGCTCAGAGTGAGGAGAAATGCGGCGGCAGCTGCGGCGGCGCTGACAAATGGAACGATTATTCCCTGCCCGCATCCGAAATCCCGTTGGGACATTTCCACCTGATTGCCGATATCCAGCGCCAGATCGAAGACATTTTTCTGAACCTGGGTTATGATATCGTGTCCGGTCCGGAAATTGAACTGGAACAATACAATTTCACCGCCTTGAACATGCCCAAGTACCACCCGGCCCGTGATGAGCAAGATACGTTTTTTCTGAACGGCTTTGAAAACTTGTTGCTGCGCACGCACACCTCCCCGATGCAGGTCCGCTACATGCTGGAACATCAGCCGCCGTTCAAGATCATCTCTCCTGGAAAAGCATTCCGCAAGGATGACCCTGATGCCACTCATTCCCCGTGTTTTCACCAGGTGGAGGGCCTGCTGGTTGACCGTGGCATCAATTTTTCCCACTTGAAAGGGACGCTGGAAATTTTTTGCCGTTCATTTTTCGGAGCCGACGTAAACCTGCGCTTTCGTCCGGGTTATTTCCCTTTTACCGAGCCTTCGGCCGAAGTCGATATCAGCTGTTTTATGTGTTCCGGGAAACAGTCCCACAAGGGGGACGGGGGCCTCGCGGCACCCCAGCCCGACTGCAAGGTATGCAAGGGGACCGGCTGGTTGGAAATTTTAGGCAGCGGCATGGTTCATCCCCAGGTTCTGCGCAACTGCCAAATCGATCCGGAAAAGTATTCCGGTTTTGCTTTCGGTATGGGTATTGAAAGGGTGGCCATGATCAAGTTCGGTGTACCGGATTTGCGCTTGCTCTACGAAAATGATTTGCGCCTGCTCAGCCAGTTTGGATGAACAATGAAAATCAATATTGATTATCTGCGGGAATTTGTTGCCTTTGACCTTCAGGACTCTGAGCTGAAGGAATTACTTGCCGGCCTTGGTCTGGAAGTGGCTGAAATCCTGAATGTCGCGGGCCAGACTGTTTTTGAAATCGAAATCACGCCCAACCGACCCGATTGGCTGTCCCATTATGGCATCGCCAGGGAAATCGCGGCCAAGTGCCCGCAGTGGGAATTTGTCCCTCGGGATCTGTCCGGGATTGTTTTACCTCAAAAAAACAGCGGTTTTGCCATCCATATTGAAGATGCCGCTGATTGCTGGCGCTATTCTGGATGCATTGTCCGCGATATCTCCGTTAAAGAATCTCCTCCTGCGCTGCAGAAATTACTAGAAAGCCTGGGCCTGCGTCCGATAAACCAAATCGTGGATATTTCCAATCTGGCGATGATGACCTGCGGCCAGCCCCTCCATATTTTCGATCTGGAACGTTTGCAGGGAAATGAGATCCGCGTCCGCCGGGCCAAAAAAACCGAGAAAATTCAACTGCTCGATGAAAGAGAAATCACTCTGGATGAAAATTTTCTGCTGATCGCCGATGCCGGCAGACCTTTGGCTCTGGCTGGAATCATGGGCGGACTGGACTCAGGAATCACCTCTAAAACCCGCCATATCTTCATCGAGAGCGCCTGTTTTAACCCGCTGGTCATTCGTCGCGGTTCCCGTTCTCTGGGCTTTAAAACCGATGCCAGTTACCGGTTCGAAAGGGGCATGGATATCCAAACCACCGTGCCGGCCCTGAAACTGGCTTTGCGCATGATTGCCCGGAACCAAACGCCGCCGCCGCAAGTTTCATTTTTTCAGGATGTTTTTCCACGCCCTTCTGCGCCGGCAGCCATCCGGCTGGAAAAGGATTTTCCGAGCCAGCTGACGGGGATCGCCCTGGCTCCGGAAATGAGTGCCGCGATTTTGCAGCGACTCGGTTTTCAATTACAGGAGCAAAAGGACAGTTGGGAGGTGCAAGCGCCTTCGCACCGGGTGGACATCACTTGCCGGCAGGACCTGGTCGAAGAAATTATCCGCGTCCATGGTTATGAGCATTTGCAATCGATCATGCCGCTGACGGTCAACCAAGTTTTAAAGGTCGATCACGAACGGGCGATTGTCCAGCGGCTAAAAACCCAATTGGCGGACAGTGGCTTCAATGAAGTGATCAATTATGTGTTTCAAAGTCCTGAAGAAAATCAGCTTTTTGGCACCGACCCGCAGCCGCTGGAATTAAAAAATCCTTTAGGCAAAGATTTTTCGGTGCTGAAAAATTCCCTGCTGGCCGGCATGCTGAAAAACACCGCGCTGAACGCCAACCAGTTTATGGAACGGGTGGCCCTTTTTGAAATCGGCAACGTGTTTATCCGAGATGGAGCGGCGATCACTGAAAAAAAGCAGCTCGCCGTCACAGCTTATGGTTTGCTGCGCCGCAAAGACTGGAAACAGGAGCAGCAGCCGTTTGATTTTTTATTGTTCAAGTCATTGTTGGTCGCTCTTTGCCGGCGTTTGCGCCTGGCCTGCGTTTTTAAAATGGCCGCGCACCGGGCTTTTAAAACTGACTGCTGTTTTACCATCGAATTGCCTGGACGCAGCGCCGGCCAATTTGGAGAATTGTCTCCGGAAGTCTGCGGTTTTTTCAAACTGGATAAGCCGGTATTCGCTGCTGAAATTGATTTGCCGGCCATGTTTGAAAGGATGCGGGAAAGCCGTTTCCAGATGTGGAACCGTTTTCCCTGGTCGCGGCGCGATTTTACTTTTCTTATGGCAAAAAATGTCAGCTACAAAGAATTAAGCGCGCACATCGAACGTTTGCAACCCCAGGTTCTTGAAAATTTCGAGCTGATTGATGTTTACCAGGGATCTTCCATCCCGGCGGATAAGATCAGCTTTTCCATGGCTTTCACTTACCGGGCCAGTGACCGCACCCTGACCGGTGACGAGGTGAACGGGATCCACCAGGAATTTGTCAAAAAAATGGTGGAGCAATTGCATTTAATTCAACGATAAGGAGTATTGGCTATGAATTTAAAGGATTTTGATAAACTTGAAGAAAAAATCAGCCGGCTGGTAAATAATTTGAAAACGCTTAGAGATGAAAACCAGAAAATGAAAAAGGAGCTGCAATCAATCAAGCAGGATTCTTCCCAGCGCGATGGCGAAAAAAATGAAATTAAAAAAAAGATCGCTGCGCTGATTGAACTGGTAGATTCGATCGAGGAATAATGTCAAAAGAAATTGAAGTTCAGATCACCGGCAAGAAATTCATTTTTCAACTGGCCGATGATATTTCGGTCGAAGAATTCATGCGCGTAGTAGAATACGTCGAAAATAAAATCAATAAAATCAAAAGCAGGATGAATGAATTGGATTCCCAGAAACTGGGACTGTTAACTTCGATAAACATCGCCCAAGACTTGTTTTTTTTGAAAAAAGAAAACGAGAAACTAGTGCAGATACTTGGCAAGATAGATACATTATTGACGCCTGAAAATGAGGATGGAAAGTTAACTGTCAGTTTGTCATCCTGAAAAGGAGAAAGACAATGTTTAATAGTATTGTTTTTGTAATACTTGGAATTTTACTCGGTGGCGGCGGGGTGTTTTTATTAAAAAAGAAGCTATTTGCCGGTGAATACAGGAAAGTCGAGGCCCATAAAATTCAGTTCGAGGCCTATAAAATCCAGCTCGAAGCCAAAAACCTGGAAGAAATGGCCCGCGCCAAAAAACAATCCATATTGGAACTCAAGGAAGAATTCGCCGAATGGAAGAATGAATACAACCGCAAACACAATGAAAACATCAACCGCTTGAACATTATGGAAAAACGCCTTATCCAGAAAGAAGAAAATCTGGACAAGCGCTACAGCAACCTGGACAACAAGGAAAAGGAATTAAAGAAAAAAGAGCGGGACCTGGATATCCAGGAAAAGGAAACCGCGGCCCTGAAAAATAGCGTAACCAAACTTTACGAGGAACAGCGGCTGAAGCTTGAGAAAATCTCGGGGCTGACCGTTCAGGAAGCCAAGGAATTGATCATCAAGCAGTACGAAGGCGAAGCCCGGCTCGAATCGGCGCAAAAATTGAAGCTGATCGATGAAGAATTGAAAAGCAAGAGCCTGCAAATGGCCAAGGACGTGATTTCCAACGCCGTACAGCGGATAGCTTCCGAACATGTGGTTTCTTCTTCGGTGACTGTGATCGACCTGCCTTCCGATGAAATGAAAGGGCGGATCATCGGCCGGGAAGGAAGGAACATCAGGGCTTTGGAAACAGCCACTGGCGTCGATTTCATTGTTGACGACACCCCGGAAGCGATCCTGGTATCTTCTTTCGATCCCATCCGCCGCGAGATAGCCAAGCAAACCATTGAAACGCTGATTGCCGACGGCCGCATCCATCCGGCCCGCATTGAGGAAATTGTCGAACGCATCAAGGGTAATTTTGATACCTACTTGCGTCGTGAAGGTGAAAACGCAGTTCTGGAGCTTGGCATCAAGGAGATAAATCCGGAGCTCTATTTCTATCTTGGAAAACTCAAATTCCGCTCTTCTTTCGGGCAGAATGTGCTGGAGCATTCCAAGGATGTAGCCATGATCGCGGCCATGCTGGCCCGTGAAATCGGAGTCAATGTCAATATTTGCAAGCGGGCCGGCCTGTTGCACGATATCGGCAAGGCCATTGACCGGGAAACCGAAGGCACGCATACGTCGTTATCGGTGGAGTTGACCAAAAAATACGGCGAATCGGCTGCTGTTCAGGACGCCATCGCCTCGCATCACATGGATACCGAGTTCCATTCCATTGAAGCCGTTTTAATCCAGGCCGCGGACAGTATTTCAGCCGCCCGTCCTGGTGCCAGAAGGGAAATTCTGGAGACCTACATCAAGAGACTGGAGAAACTGGAAGAATTGAGCAAGTCCTTTGCCGGAGTGACCAAGGCTTATGCCCTGCAGGCCGGACGCGAAATCAGGGTCATCGTCAATGCCAACGAGTTGGACGACAACCACACCTTTTTAATCTGCAAGGATATCGCCAAAAAAATCCAGGATGAGATGGAATATCCCGGGCAGATCAAGGTTTCCGTGATACGTGAAGTCAGGGCGATCGAATATGCCAAGTAAAGGGGTGCGGCTGATCCTGATCGGGGACGTCGTCGGCCGTGGCGGCCGGAAGTTTGTTCAAACAGTTTTACCCCTGATCAGGGCCAAATACGTTCCCGACGTGGTGATCGCCAATGGCGAAAATTCAGCCGGAGGCCTGGGCATCATCAAACGCACGGCCGATGAATTGTTTGAAGCCGGAGTCAATGTTTTGACCGGGGGCAACCATATCTGGGACAAGAAAGAAGCCCTGGAACTGCTGAAAACGGAACAGCGCATTCTGAAACCTTTGAATTATCATTTCTCAACACCGGGCAACGGCTCCATGGTCTACAACACCGCGGCCGGGCATCCGGTTTTGATCATCAGCTTGCAAGGGCGGGTATTCATGGAGCCATCCGTGGACAATCCCTTCACGGTCGTGGATGAATTTTTAAAAAAGAATAAAGTTCCCATCGTCCTGGTCGATTTTCACGCCGAGGCCACGGCCGAAAAGCAGGCAATGGGTTTTTTCCTGGACGGCCGGGTCAGTGCCGTTTTGGGGACCCACACCCATGTACCGACCGCTGACGCCCGCATCCTGGAACACGGTACGGCCTACCAGACCGATATCGGCATGACCGGCTCCCTGGAGTCGATCATCGGCATGAAACGCGAACCAATCATCAGCAAATTTTACAACGGCATCCACCAGAAATTCGAGGTGGCCCAAGGCAATCAGATTCTGGACATGACTCTGGTCGACATCGAACCCCAGAGCGGCAGGGCCTTGCATATCGAGGCCTTCCGTTATTATGAAGCAACATATAGTCAGCAACTAGCCTAAGGTATAAGATTTTTTATTTTTTACGAGCCTTCCTCGATAGAAGGCTTCCAGAACATGCTATTTTTTATTTTTATCAGGCCATTGCCCTTAAGGACATACTTTCACTATGATTTCAATCAATTCAGTAAAACATTGAAATCATCTAGTGAAAGTATACCATCACTAGATGGTTTCAGCGGCTGCCGGAACTTGCTGAAACCATAGTGATGGTAGACAAATCAGATCCGCCACTTTTGGTGATTGTCTCACTAAATGATTTCAACATTTTACCATGCTATTTGAAATCATAGTGAGAACAACCAAAGTCGGCGGATGATTTGTGCTGCCGCGCGCCATGGAAGATGCGTAAAATCTCCAGGCGGTTTCCTTTTGCACGGTAGATTACGATATAGGGTGTTCCGGCGACAACCAATTCTCGAGTTTTCGCTACCCGCCCGGCTTTGCCCATTCCGGGATTCCCGGACAACCGCTTGACAGCCTCTAAAACCTTATTGATCTCGTTCCCGGCAGCCGGCGGATTGCCAAACAAAATAAAATCATAGGCCTCTTCTAAATCTATGGCCGCCTTTTCCAGCCAGCATATTTTCAAGGTTATTTCCCTTTTCGTCGTGCTATTCGCGCTTGCATTTCATTCACCACAACATCATGCTCGATGAATCTGGCATGAGGCGAATCGGCTTCTTTGACCGCCGCCTGGATCGCCTGTATCTGCCATTCCTGGGTGGCTACGAACTCTTCTATGGCTTTAGCTGCCAAATATGCTTTGCTGCGATCGGTAGCTTGGGCTAAATCCTCAAGCTTGTTCTTTATGGTTTCGGGCAACCTGATGGTCATGGTTGATGTTTGTTCCATTGTATTCTCCTGTGTACATTATAGTATTAAAAAAACAATTTGCAAATATATTTTTTAATTAAGTCGCCGTTATTATATTTCTTTTCTTCGGCCTGAACTCGCGTTTTGGACTGCAAAATTAAAATCCCCAGATGAACGCAATTGATTGCCCGGGAATTTTTTGTTGACATTCAGTAAAATCACTCCTACAATCTTTTCCAAGTGCAGAAAATATTATCTTTTAGACCTGTTGGTGGAATGGAACCAATATTTGCATCTCATCTTCCTGCTCTGGCGAGTAGAAACCACGATTTGTCTGCGCAGAATAAAAGTTTGCTTTGGGCGCATCTCTGGACATGCAGCATAAAATAATTAAAGTATCCGCCATCCTTTGCCTGGGGATGTTTGTCTATTTCATCATTCGTGCCAATCCAAGCGAGCTTTTGCGTATCATCAGCCGTCTCTCCCCAATCGGGATCATGCTTCTCATACTCTTGCGCATCCTATTCTGGATAATACGCACCATATCCTGGCGGCTCGTTCTCGCCCGTTGCAGCAGCGATCATGTCTCCTTCTCAACCTTGTTCGGGGCCGAACTGGCCGGCCACGCGCTGGGATATTTCACCCCTTCCGCCAAACTGGGGGGCGATGCCATTCGCGCCATGATGATCAGCCCTGTGCCCAAGAACCAGGCGCTGGCCTCGGTGGTGATCGACAAGACCATCGAACTGATCGCCACCATCCTGATGATGAGCCTCGGCCTGTTCATCACCCTGGTGCGCATCCGCATGGTCGCCATGCAAAGAATTGTTTTTCTGTCGCTGACGGCGCTGATGGCCCTTTTCATTTTCATGTTTTTCCGTAAACAAAAGAAGGGGCTTTTCATTTGGATTTTGGACTCATTGAAAAAATTGCGCATCAAATCGAAATACTTTGAGGTTAAGCGGGAACGGTTGATCGAAACCGATAAAATCATAGCCGCTTTCTATTCCCGCCATCGCCGGCTTTTTTTCAAAGCCTTCATGCTTTACATCTCAATGATCCTGCTTTGGGTGGTGGAGATGCACCTGACATTCCTCTTCATCGGCATGAGCGCAATCACGCCGCTGAAAAGTTTTCTGATTACTACCCTGGGCATCCTCGCCAACATCGTGCCGGTGATACCGGCCGGCATCGGCATTTATGATCTGACCTACCTGCCTATTTTCGCCATTTTCAGAATTCCACTGAAATTCGGCATCGCGGTTATTTTGGTGCGGCGGCTGCTGAATTTGCTTCTGGCTGTCAGCGGTCTTATACCAATGCTGCGGATGAAATCACGCCCGCCTGTCAATAAGGACGCAGCTGTCGCTCCTCTCTCCTCCTCGTCAGAAAAAATCGGCTGACCCCCGTCAAGCGAGGGCAAGCACGGCAGATCAGGTTCAAAACCGTTTTGAAAGTGTAATAGCCATTGCGATTACAGGCGAACATCCAATAGCGAGATCTGGCCCCAATGCGTTTCGATTGCCCGTCACGCTGGCTTGGATATCCTTGTTGCGCTCAGGAGGAGATTCAGCGCGAACAATGCCAGGACGGGAATGGCATGCCACCAGAAGTTCTCGATGGCCCCGTCGTTGACCTTGTACTGCTTCACCAGTAAGGACACGGCGTAAAAGAAGATCCAGTAGAACGTCGTTTTCATTTCCTTGTAGACGACTTTGGCCAAGCTGAAGGGGCGGTCGTTCTTCTGGTACAGGGCGAATCTTGGGATCACCTTGGGGACCGCCCTGTGATACTCGCGGTAGTCGTCCCCGAATTGATTCTCGAGGTAGTTTTCTTCCGCAAGGATGATAAAATAGTAGTTGACGATGAAAAAGGCATTGAAGAATGCCAGGGCGGCCGGACTCGAGTACGCGACCAGGACGCCGTTGTAGATGAGAAAATTTCCGATGTACAGGGGATTGCGGACGATCGAGTAAACGCCCCTGGTGTTCAGGCTGTCGGCATTGAGATAGTTTTCCCTGCCCGAAGTAAAGGGCTTCGAGTATCCCACCGAAACGATCCGCATTGCGGCGCCGGTCAAAGCGAGCAGGAACCCGAGGACGTTCAGTATGGGGTTGAAGCTTCCGTGATCGATGGGGTCAAAGATGAAATAAATGAGTAATAGGACCGGTATAACGCTGATCGCCCTAAAGCGGAAGCAGGCAGCCCCGATCGCATGCTTGAGATCTGTTTTTTCATGCCCTGCCGCGTTTTCGTCGGTCGCAATCTTCATGGTTGCCGCCAGCCTCCTATGGATTTCTTTTGGACTCGTTTGTCAACGGTGATCTTCCACGGGACATTCTAATAATAAACTGAAAAAATTGCAAGGACCTCCGTTGGGGATAAGCATAAGTTGAGGGTGGGGGCCGGTCCGGGTTGCCGATTTGGAGCCGATGGAGTATAATTAAACATGAAAAAAAATGCCCATTTCCGCAATATGAACACTGGACGGAAAAGGTCTTATAATCAGCAATATGCAGTTATCTGAAGAAAAAATTTTTAAAGTGTCGGAACTGACCCAATTGGTCAAGCTGACCCTGGAGAGCCAGTTCGCCAGCATTCAAGTGCTGGGAGAAGCTTCGGGAGTAGTTCTTGCCAGTTCGGGCCACCTGTATTTTACCTTGAAGGACAATGCCGGGGCCATGAAGGTGGTCATGTTTCGCGGCAATCTGCAGAAAAGCACCCTCGCCAAGCTGGAAAACGGCCAGCAAATCATCGTCAGGGGAGTGCTTTCAGTTTACCCGGCGCGCGGTGAAATGCAGATTATCGCCAACGACATGCGTTTGCAGGGCATTGGTGATATTTTCGCCGCCCTGGAAAAATTAAAAAAAACCTACCAGGAAAAAGGCTATTTTGATCCGCAACGAAAAAAGAAACTGCCGCTGCTGCCTGGCCGCATCGGAGTGGTTACTTCACCGACCGGGGCCGCCCTGCGCGACATCGTGCGCATTTTGCAGCGGCGTTTCCCGGGCATCGAGATCATCATTTATCCGGCCAAAGTGCAGGGTGAAGGAGCCGCCGCTGAAATTGCCGCCGGCATCGAGTTTTTTAACCAGCGCCGCGAGCCTGGAGTCGATGTCTTGATCGTGGGCCGGGGCGGGGGTAGTTACGAGGATTTGTGGGCTTTCAACGAAGCGCCGGTGATCGAAGCCATTTACCACAGCCGGATTCCTCTGATTTCAGCGGTTGGCCATGAGACCGATTTCACCATTGCCGATTTTGTCGCCGATCTGCGCGCCGCCACCCCGTCGGCCGCCGCCGAACTGGTAGTCGGGAAAAAGGATGAATTCCTGCAACGGATCGATTTTTTCAGGCATGCCTTCATGCGCCACATGGAAAAGCGGCTGCACGAAAAAAAATCTGCGTGGGTCCATTGGCTGATGGATTCAGCCCTGGCCGATTTTCCCAGCCGCTTGCTGGAAAAAGCCCAGCAGCTCGATAACAATGAATTTACTCTGAACCGGCTTTTTCAGCAGTCCCGGATTGGCAAACTCGCCCGCTTAAACCGGACAGCTCAGCGCTTTGCCGCATTTGACCTGACCGCTTTGCTGAAAAACAAGGGCTGGCAGGTGGAGAACCTTCATATGCAAATCGGATCGCATTTCGCTGAACGGTTGCAGTCGTGCCGGGAAAAAATTCGGGTGCTGGCTTCCAAACTGGTCACCATGAATCCGGAAAATATCCTGGCCAAGGGTTATTCCATTACCAGCGATGGCAATCAGCGGGTAATCAAGGACGCGGCTACCCTGGCCGCTGATGAGAATATCAGCATTCGTTTTGCCCGCGGTCAAGTCGCGGCCAAAGTAATCAAGGAGTAAGAGATGAAAAAAGAAACGCTTAATTTTGAAGAATCGCTGCAAAAACTCGAAGCCATCGTGCAAAAACTGGAAAATCCCGATGTGCCCCTGCAGGAAGGGTTTGCCCTTTATGAAGATGGCATGAAACTCAGCGGCCAGATGAAGAAGGAACTCAACGAGATTGAAAAAAAAGTGAAGATATTGCAAAAAGACGCCAAGGGGGATATGCAAGAGGCTGATTTTGAAGAAACGGATAATGAATGATTACCTGCCGCGGTTAACCGATGCGGTTAACCGGGAAATCCTCAAAGGCATAGAACCGCGGAATGGCACCTTGGAAGCGGCCATGCATTATGCCCTGACGGTCAATGGCAAACGCCTGCGCCCGCTCTTGTTTCTGGCCCTGCTGGACGCTTACCAAAAGGATTCTGAAAAATTTATAGGTTTGGCTTCGGCCCTGGAAATCATTCACACTTATTCTTTGATTCATGATGATTTGCCGGTGATGGATAATGACGATTTACGCCGCGGCCTGCCCACCGTCCATAAAAAATTCAATGAAGCGGTGGCCTTGCTGGCTGGAGACACTCTATTGACCTTCGCTTTTGAAAAAATTGCTGCCGCCCCTTTGCCGACCGAAAAAACCGTGGCCATTATCGGCATCATCACTCGCTGCATCGGCAAGGATGGCATGGCCCAGGGACAGGCTTTGGACCTGGAATTCAGGGGTGACGCTCTGGCAATCGAAACGATTCACCGCCTGAAAACGGCCGAGCTGATCAAGGGATCATTGCTGGCCGCGGCCCAGGTGGCCGATTTGAACGCTGAGGAGCAGCAGCTGCTGGCCAAGGCTGGAATCGCCATGGGACTGGGATTCCAGCTGGCCGATGACTTGCTGGATATCACTGGCGACGAACAAAAAGTCGGCAAAAAACTAAATAAAGACCAGTCCAACCAAAGCCCCAATGCTGTTTTGTATTTCGGCTTGCCGGCCGTCAAAGCCAAAATTGATGAATATTATCGGGAGGCGCTGACTCTGATCAGCGAACTGAAAATCGATTTTCCCCCCTTCTTGTCACTTTTAGAAAACATGTTTTTTCGGAGCCAATAATGCCTTTGCTTGAAAAAATCCTTACTCCGGTCGATGTCAAAAAACTGAGTCTGGAAGAATTATCCCAATTATCCGCGGAGATCACGGAATTGCTGGTCCAGGTGGTTTCGCGCAACGGCGGGCACTTGTCGTCAAACCTGGGGGTTGTTGATCTGACCCTGGCCCTGCATCGGGTTTTCAATGCCCCGACTGACAAGATCATCTGGGATATCGGCCACCAGAGTTATACCCACAAAATCATCACCGGCCGCCGCGATAGGATATTCTCCATCCGCAAAAAAGACGGCTTATTGGGTTTCCCCGACCGCGATGAAAGTGAATACGATGTTTTGAACACCGGTCATGCCTCGACATCGCTCGGTTTTGCCTCGGGCCTGGCCATTGCCCGCGACCGCCAAGGTGAAAAATTTAATATTGTTGCCGTCATTGGCGACGGAGCCCTTACCGGCGGAGTAGCCCTGGAAGCCCTGAACCATATCGGCCAGGTCAAACAGCGGCTGATTATCATTCTTAACGACAACAAGATGTCGATCTCTCCCAATGTCGGCGGCATTTCCCGCCATTTGAATTACCTGGTTTCCGGTCGTCCTTATATCCGCATGAAGGAAGTGATCCAGAATCTCCTGAAAGCGATTCCCGTTGTCGGCAAATCGATGTTTGAGTTGGCCAAAAAAGTTGAGGTTCTGATGCGGACCATGATCGTGCCCGGATCGCTTTTTGAAGAATTGGGCATCAAATATATCGGTCCGGTCAATGGCCATGACTTCCGTGAGATGCTCAAGGAATTTGAAGCGGCCAAGAAGTACGATTTTCCGGTCTTGCTGCACGTGGTGACCAGCAAGGGTAAGGGTTATGTGCCGGCAGCCGCTGATCCCAGTTCATATCATTCTTCGGCGCCGTTCAATATTGAAGACGGCAAGTTTATTGACGGCGCGAAAAGCCCTTCCTATTCGGAAATTTTCGGGCGCACGGTTTTAAAATTAATCGAGCGCGATCGGCGGATTGTGGCATTGACCGCGGCCATGCCCGAAGGCACGGGCCTGGAAACTGTACAAAAAGAATTCCGGGATAATTTCTTCGATGTCGGCATTGCCGAGCAGTACATGTTCGATTTTGCCGGCGGCCTGGCTCTGGGCGGGTTAAAACCCGTAGTGGGCGTGTATTCGACCTTCATGCAGCGGGCCATGGATCAGATCATTCACGATATTTCACTGATGCGCATCCCGATTCTGGTCGGCTTGGACAGGGCTGGTCTGGTGGGCGGGGACGGCCCGACCCATCAGGGAATTTATGACATCGCCTTGCTGAATCCCATCCCGGATATCGTGCTCATGGCGCCAAAAAACGAAAATGAACTCCAGCACATGGTTTATACCGGCAGTCGCCTGGCTAAACCCGTCTTTATCCGCTATCCCAAGGAGCCTGGGCGGGGAGTGCCATTGGATGAGGACTTTGTTGAAATCCCCGAGGGCAAGGCGGAAGTGCTGCGCCCCGGCAGTCACGCCCTGATCCTGGCCGTGGGACCGCTGGTTTACCGCGCCTTGGAAGCGGCCGAGCAGCTGGCCTGCCTCGATGGCATTGAAGCGACCGTGGTAAACATCCGTTATATCAAGCCCCTGGACCGGGAATTGCTATTCTCCCTGGCCGCTAAAATTAAAAAAATCATCACCGTCGAGGATGGAACGGCAGTAGGCGGTTTTGCTTCCACCATCCACAGGGAATTCCTCGAGCTTGGACCGGACAATCATGAATTCCTTACTCTGGCGGTTGGGGCAGGGGCCATTCCCCTGGCTTCCAGGGAAGAGCTGCTGGAATATTACGGTTTGAACAGCGCCGGCATCTATCGCCAAGTCCGCGCTTTCATCAAAGGTGAGTAGGGGAGGGGCTTGCCCCCGCAGGGGGTTGCAACCCTCCCCAATAAGAATAGCAAGAACGCGACCTTGACAGTTGATAGTATTTTATTTATGATAAAACCATGATTGTGGGTTATAACACTGATATCAAGTACCGCAACGAGGTTTTTCATATTCAAACCGAAGACAAAGGGCAGAATAATCCCACGATTGAAACTCTGGTCTACCTCCACGGCGAGATATTGCTCTCGCGCCGCCTCTCGTATGCTCATCTGCTGGCTGCCGCGGAAAAAAACAAGGCGATCAAATCCCTGATGAAATCCCAGCATGACCAGGTTTGCTCTGAATTAAAAGGGGGCAACTTCTCGCATTTACTGTCCATGGATACCCAGAATGTTGAAGATACCACCCTGGACGAAATGGTGCTGGAATACATGAAGAACCAAAACCACTGAGTAATGCCCGAAACAATTCTGCTCATCGACGGCATGTACCTGGTTTACAGCTCATTCTATTCCCACCAGGCCATGCGTACCATCCAGGGGGAGCCCACCGGTGCTGTTTTCGGCTTCATCAGCCGGGTCGAAAGCCTGATCCAGGAATTGCGGCCCGACCGCCTGGCCGTGGCTTTTGATTCCAAGGCGAAGAATTTCCGCCGCGACCTTTATCCCGAATATAAGGCCAAGCGCCTGCAACCGCCGGAAGAACTGATCCAGCAACTGCCGTTGATCAAGGAATACCTGGAATACCGGGGTATTTATTTCCTGGAAAAGCCGGGCCTTGAAGCCGATGACATTATCGCTCTGCTGGCCAGGCGCTACGCCGCCGCCGGCAGCGAAGTGTTGATATTTTCAGCCGACAAGGATCTATTCCAACTGGTGGCTGAGCGGATATCTGTTTTTCATCCCAAGCTGAAGCAAAAACTGAATCGTGACGGAATCAAGGATTTTTTCGGGATCTACCCGGAGCAGATCGTCGATTATTTGAGCCTGGCCGGCGATGCTTCGGACAATATTCCCGGTATTCCGGGCATTGGTGACAAAACCGCGACCAGGCTGATCGAAAAATACGGCGGTCTGGCGGCTTTGCTTGACGATCTGGATAACCTGGACAACAAATTAAAGGACAAGATCAAAAAAAATGTCCATCTTCTTGCGTTTTGGAAAAAGCTGCTCGATTTCGCCCATATCCCGGCCGTCGAAAGCGATTGGCAGATCGGACCCCTGGCTGTGCGCGGCGACGAGCGCCTAGTCGAATTGTACCGCCGGCTCAAGTTCAACAGCCTGTTGAAAAAGATATCCCCGGTTGCCTCGCCAATCCTTCACGATCCGGTGAGTCCAGTGCATTTAATAGAAAATCGCGGCCAACTTGAGGAACTTGCCGGAAAAATAAGGAGCGCCGGCAGCTTTGCCTGGGACATCGAAACCACGGCCATTGAATTTTTCAAGGCCGAACTGGTTGGTCTTTCCATTGCCTTGGACGATTCCGGTTATTATATACCTTTCCGCTACCCAGCTGAAAACAGCGGCCGTTTCCAATTGACTTGGGACGAATTTAAAAATGTTATGGCCGGAATTTTTAACGATCCGCTGCTGAAAAAAATCGGTCACAACCTGAAATTCGACATGCTCCATCTGCTCCGGCAGGGTCTGGCGGTCGGCGGTATTGAACATGATACCATGATTATGTCCTACCTGCTTTTCCCCAATCGCCGTTTCCATCAATTAAAGGAATTGAGCGCCGAATTTCTCGGCGTCAGGCAGATCACCTTCGAGGAATTGGTCGGCAAAGGCAAAAACCAGGTAGAAATAGAAGCGATTGAAGTTGAACAGGTGGCCCGTTATTGCCTGGCTGATTCGCGCTTCGCCGCGCAATTGGCGGAAAAGCTCTTGCCAATTTTACGTGAAAAAAAATTGCTGAACTTGTACCGGGAAATTGAAATCCCCCTGGTAGAGGTCCTGTTGCACATGGAATGGCAAGGGATCAAGGTCGATTGTGATTTTTTAAAGAAAGCTGCCGTGCGGCTTAAGGAAAAAATCTCCGCCATTGAAAAGGAGATACAGCAAATGGCTGGCTATGATTTCAACCTTAATTCTTCCCAGCAGCTGGCCGAACTGCTCTTCCAAAAAATGAATCTGCCGCTGAGCAAGAAAACCCGCAAAACCAAGGCCCAGTCGACCGATATTGATGTTTTAAACGAGCTAAAAGGCTTTCCCATCGTCGAAAAAATCATCGCCTACCGGACCTATAAGAAATTGCTTTCCACCTATGTCCAGGGCCTGCTGGACAACCATGACGAAAATGGCCGCGTTCATACTTCTTTCAACCAGACAGTCACGGCCACCGGTCGCCTTTCATCATCCAATCCCAACCTGCAGAATATTCCGGTCGGAGAAATTGCCGGTCTCAACCTGCGCCAAGCCTTTATTGCCGGAACGAACCGACTACTGCTATCTGCCGACTATTCCCAGATCGAATTGCGGGTCATGGCCCATTTTTCCGAAGATGAAAATCTGATGGCGGCCTTTGCCCAGGAAATGGATATTCATCAGCACACCGCCGACCTGGTGTTCGGTGCCGACCTTTTTTCCCAGCGCAGTGAATTGCGCCGGCGCGCCAAGATCATCAATTTTTCGATCATTTACGGCAGCGGCGCCTTTTCCCTGGCCAAGGAGCTCGGGGTGAGCTATGCCGAGGCCAAGCAGTTCATCGAGCGCTACTTTGAAAAATACAGCGGCGTCAAACGGTTCATGGACAAAGTTATCGGTGCTGCCGAGAAAGATCCAGAAGTGAGGACTATTTCCGGCCGCGTCCGTCCGATCCCTGAAATTCTGAGTTCCAACCGCCCGGTCAAAGAGAACGGCAACCGCATGGCCATCAACACCATCATCCAGGGCAGCGCCGCCGATATCATCAAGATCGCCATGATTCACATTCATGAACATTTAAAAACCATGGAGAGCCGGCTTATATTGCAGGTGCATGATGAACTGGTTTTTGAGTACCCGGCTGCGGAGGAAAAACAGTTGCTGGCGCTTGTCAGGAGCGAAATGGAAAGCGCCTTGGTCCTGAAAGTGCCGCTGAAGATCAGCTTGAAAAAAGGATTGAACTGGGCAGATATGGAGGAGATCAAGGACTGACGTGAAGGATACCTCTATTGGGGAGTCCCGGGAGACAAGTTTGTCCGATTTTCATTTTATTTTTTCACTTTGCATATGGCTGATTCATAAAGATAATGGTTAATAACCTTTTCTACGGCAGGAATTTCCGGGAAAATTTCCTGCCAGGTAGCGGTATCTTCCATGCAAAGATAGAGCGGGATTTCCCTTGTCAGCTGTTTTTTTATTTCATCCCTGACAAAACAAAACAATTCCAGGCGCAGCGGTTTGAAATAGCGGTATTTGCCGTCCTGGCCTTGGATCAGTTCCCCCCAGAAAAGTTGGGAGTTGGGATGGCGGAAGATATGTTTTTTCAGGGCCGGGGGAAAGCGCAGGGCGCCCAGGCTCCACCAGGCGATGCGCTCCGGTCGGATAACCTTAGCCAGGCGACGAATGAGTTCGCGGTAATGTTTTTTCCAATTCGGGAAAAGGATGAGCGGATCGAAATGGATGCCGATTTTATAGCCTTTGTCCTGAACGGCGGCCAAGGCCCGTAAACGGCTGGCCAAGGGCGGGGTGAGCAGCTCCTCGCCGCGGATGAGCGGCGGCGGATTCAAAGACCAGGAGACCACGATGTTGCCGGGGGGTTCATTTACTTTTAGCAAGGCTTGGATCGCGATCGCCTTGGTCTTGAATTCGAAAACCGTGTCCGGAAAACGCCGGAACAATTTCAGAACGCGTGCGGCAGTAGGGTAAATGCTTTCGTAAGCCAGGGAATCGCTCAATTCTCCTGTGCCGATGCGCACTTCCTTGTTCACGGCCAGGAATTTATGCAATTCGGCTTCCAGGTCGGCCCAATTTGTGTAAAACACGGCCTGGCTCTTGTCTTCTAGGTAGGCCTGCAGGATGCAGTAGCTACAGGCAAATGGGCAACCAGTGTGCAGGTTGAGGTTAAAGTAGCCGCAGGGAACCGCCCCGGGCGAACATGGGCAATGCTTGATGAACGCGCCTTTTTGGAGCGCTTCTTTCAACATGGGGGCCCTGGGCCGGAGGCCTTCATCCTTTCTGGATCTTGGCGACGGTGATTTCGTCCTGGCCGTTGTATTTGCCGTTAAGGTCCTTGTATGACATGACCGGCAAGTCTGAACTTTCGATGAAGATGACCTGGGCGATGCCCTGTCCGGGATGAAGGGCGGCCGGCCAGGCGCCGCAGTTAGCGATAGAAATGGTCAGGAATCCCGACCATTCCGGCTCCAGAGGCGTGATGTTGACCAGGATGCCGCAGCGGGCGTAGGTGGATTTGCCGAAAACCAGTCCCAGAATTTTTTTCGGCATGCGGAAATATTCCACGCTCCGGCCAAGGATGAAATGGCCGGGGGGGATGATGATGATATCCTCGCTCAGGGTCTCGAAATTGGCTTCGTTGACCTGGTGGGGGTCCATGAGCGCCGGTGGGCCGCCCGGACGCCGGTAGGTCCTGTCCAGGCGCAGGTCGTAGCCATATGGGCCGAGTCCGTAGGAGATGACACCGGAGCGGACCGACGTGGCTACGAAAGGTTCCAGCAGGTGGTTGCTTTCGGCCTGTTCCTTGATCCAGCGCGAAGATTTGAGCATCAGATAATGGAATATTTGGATATTTTGTTACTGATCAGGTAGTATAGCTTGCTCAGGTACTTGATGTCGTTGATCAGGTCTTTGGAAAATTTGAACAGGTATTTGACATAGTTGGTCTCTTCACCCAGGCGTAATTTATTTTCGAATTCCAGAGTGAAGTCCTTTAATTCGACCATCAGGTTCTGGATATGCAGCAGGTTGTCGATGACTTCGACCAGGGCGACGGTCGGGGTGTTTTTCAAGTCGCTTTTGGGGAAAAGTTTGATCCGCTCAAGGGCTTCGGAGTTGACCTCCTTGGCCAGGTAATCGATCTCGTCCAGGTAGGGTTTTTTGTATTCGTCATAGTAGCGCAGCTTGTGGAGCGCCCTTTCCTGAATTTTGGCGTTCTGCTCCAGTATGGAATGAAAATATTCGTTCAAGCCCAGATAATCTTTTTCGAATTTCTTCAAGTCGATAAAAATCCGGCCGAGATAGATTTTATCATTGTAGGCGCTCTGCAATTCATCCTGGTAATGGGAATAAAATTTGACTTCGAATTGGCAATGATTGCGGTGCATCAGGCGGCCGATAATGACATCCTGTTCGCTGGACAGGTAATTGGCGTTTTCTTCGATTACAGCGCTGTAGACGAAAAGCGAATTGACGATGAAATCCTTAAGGCTGTCCAGGAATTCTTCGTTCTGGGACAGGAAACTGTCCAGTTCCGCAAATGGTTCGCCGCGGAGCAAGGTGTAAAAAGGGGAAAACAGCATATTGTTGCCCTTTAGAAACAGTTCTAAGTGGAAATTTTCCCTGATTCTTTTGAACAGGTTGCTGTGGTGGATCTCGGGGAAATTGTCCAAACGCTGGCCGTTAAATTTTTTCAAGATGTTCAATATTTCCACTGTGTCCTCCGTGAAAATTATAGGTGAACAATAATAAAAAGTAAAGATAAAAATAAAGCATGGGCCATAAAATCGAAAAAATCTTTGCAAAAATCATTAAACAATCGCCTCATTAAACTTGGGAATGAAGAGGTATTGCAGAAGTTCAGATACATATTGGACTCTTAGCTAACTCACGAAGTGAGTTAAAAAAGGCCGCGAGGCCAAGGAGTCCGCTATGAAGGCATTTTATTTATTTAAAGGGCAATACGGTTATAATTACAGGATGATGCGGATACAAGAGATAGGTGATCATCCTGAAAAGGCAGAGATCGAAA
>Ga0209540_10000223_pt1 | contig 66228 bp, 55 predicted proteins | sample BarGraIncu01121A_FD_184501 | JGI IMG/M metagenome (GOLD analysis project Ga0209540, IMG submission 184501) | Arctic peat soil microbial communities from Barrow, Alaska - Barrow Graham LP Incubations 011-21A (SPAdes) (version 2) | ecosystem: Environmental > Terrestrial > Soil > Wetlands > Peat... | reverse complement strand
ATGGGTTGGTAATTCCGCGAATTTAGGGGTTACTTATTGTTAATATTTGAAAAGTTAGAGGAAACTTTATAAATGGGTGGGGAAATTTAGACCGCCGGAATTGGGGAATTCTATACCGCCGTTGACATGTCTGTTGTGATCAACTTAGTCTTTGTTGTTTGTATCGGTTTTAGAGCGATTTTAGGTTGAATTTTCATAGTGAGAATGACCCTTTGCTTAGTGTTTCTACATACAAACACTAAGTTTTTTCAGTATATAAAGCCGAACACCGATTATTTTTAAAATTATGTAAAATAAGTATGCGAATCTTTCATCATCAACATGAATGCCGCTTTGTGAGCTCCTATTTTATTCGAGACATGAAGGCTTCAGGACTTATATTTCAAGTGCCTTTCTTCAAGCCATTTTTTCATTTGAGAAAGTCGTTCACCAATTTTGCCTTTTGCATACAATATTTCAGTATTTCTTGGCAACTTCTTATTAAATCCACCCATGGCTAATATATAATCACTGCCTAGATTTATAAATATATTTTCATATTTATTATTATAAATCTGTTTCCTGAGTTCTTGAGCAACATCATTGTTAAGAGATTCCGCTATTTCTTTATTCATTTTTATATCATAATCTTCTATTTTTTCATAAGGCTGAAGCAAACCATATTTTGCGGAAATTATCGCGATATCTAGGCTATTATTATAATTATTTCTTTTCATGATTTTTCTTAATACTTTATAGGAAGGTCCATCATACCTTTCAATAGCGGGTAACAGAACCTTATTTTTTATTTTCTTTTGTGAGCATGAAAGTATAAGCAAATCATTAAAAGATCCATTTAGTCTTTTATAAATCCTAGATTCTATATATTTATGTATCTGTAAAAATCGATCATTTTGTGCAGCTTCAATGGTCAATGAAGGTTTTTTTTCGTAATTGAAAATCCAACCCTTATAGTCACCACCAAAAACCTTTAACTCATTGAATTTATCATGTCTCTTGGGATGATAACATCCCAGAACAAAAAGCCAGTCATCGGGATATTTCTCTCTTATCTTCTTTAGCACATTATATACAAAAGTTTCGTCGCGTACTTTAGTATATCTTGCGGTATTCTCGAATTTTTTTAAAAGACCTCCAATAGCAATATGCTCGAAACCCAATTTTTTTAGACCATTATAACATTCAAAATACTCTTCCAGCGTATTACCCTGTGCAACACCTATCAATTTAAATGAGTAATTCTTTATGTTATATTCTTTTAAAGCCTCGGAAGCGCTTTTAATTGTCTTCTCTTTATCCTTTAGATAATCTATGATTATTCCATAATCAGCATCCATATTTTGATAGATTTTAAAAAGGTCTTTATATCCTCTATCGCAACCGTTTTTTGTAAAAACACCAGAATCACATGCTCTTACAGTTCTCGATCTGATTAATGTTCCAACTGAACATTTGCCTAAATCATGATCATGGGGGCATGAATTTTGGACTAAATCACAAAAATCATCATCCGAGCAAGGATATTTTCGAAATAATTCTTGGAAATGTTTGCTTGTATTTGCGTGTCCCATTATTCCAACTTTAACATCGTATTTATGCAGTCCAGAGCTTTTTATTATTCTCAAAGAGACCAATCTGTCTGCAACAAAAAATGGAATTATCATTTTTTATTCCCCATTGAAGGTAGTTTATAAATCCAACCTTCACTTTCTCCATCAGCTACAGCTATACTGAATCTTTCAATTGGAACCGAATATACAATTTGAATTTCTGGATGCTTTCTCCAATACAAGTATAGACCAAGGGTTTGAGCTCTTGTTCCCATTGGTGAAATACAGATATTATCCTTATTATTTCGGATATAATCTTCAATAATACTTTCAAGTTCAATATAAAAATTAATATGATTCAAAGAGGAAATTGTATAAAATGTCTCATCTTTATTTTTTAAAACGCTATGTTTTCTAAGTAAATTTTTATTACAGAAAATATCATTCTCATAAAATAGTTTATCTTCCATTGAGTTTCCCTCATTTGGAATACTGATTAATGGAAGTATCCTATAAGAGGAGAATTTAGAGATAAATGAAAGTGCTCGGTGTCCTTCATATCCAAGAATTAAAACCAATAGGTCCTCTTTATTTAGTTCCATGAATCCTTCGAAACCTTCGATGGGAACTATTTCTCTAATTCCGATATTTAGCTCGTCTTTTGTTGGTTTCCTATATACAGTTCTATGATAATAAAAAATATTTTGTTCATTATCAAAATCTTTTGCAAATCTCAATATATAATTTTTAGGCAAAGTTGTTATATTTATGACAATAGGTAATTCGTGTCCTACGAATTCTATTATTTTTTCAATGCTATCATAAAAAAAAACGGAATCACAGGCGAATTCAATGTATTCAATTTTGTTTTCTTTAAATATATTAATCAAATGTTTTTTTTGTTCTTCCCATTTTTCCTGTAACTTATTGCTCAAATAATTTTTTCCATTAAACAAAATCAAAATCGCTTTTTCAATTTCTAAATTATTAATAATTGATCTTACAGATGAAATTCCCCTCTTTTCATAACTCACTGCTGTGATTAAGATTTTAAAACTTTTATTAGTTTCATCATTTAAATAATCTTTAAGTCTTATTGGATTTTGTTTCATTTTTATCCTCAAAAGATGTTAATGTTGAAGGTGGAGGGATATTTTTAATGAAATATTCGGTTATATTTTCAACGGTTTCTTCTGGTTTTTTGAAGATATCGTTGAAAATATCTGAATTAATATCTTTTGGCCATCTTTCTGCAAGAGATAATCTAAATCTTGGATTTAATAGTCGATTGAATTTATATTTATCATGAGGAGCATGTCTAACACCATTCGGTTTTTTAGGGTTGAAAGGTACTTGTAGTAGTCTGTGTGAAGTGCAATCCTTCAAGGCATTAATTGCAGTTTCATTTAATTTTTCTATATTTCTCAATTGAAAGGATGAAACCGTTCTATCTTCTGCACTCTTTGAACCTTTAAGGATACGATTGAAGATTATACTAAATTTGTCTATTAAGAGTTTAGCATTATAAGATCTAGCTTTTAGAGATTCCTTATCAATTCCCATTATTTTATTTACATTTTCATAAAGAATATTTGAATGAATTTTAATTACTGTATTTTGAATATTTGGAAGAATTACTTCTAATTTGTCTCTTTTTTCTTTAATAACCCACGGATTAGAATAATAAACCATATCTTTACATAATTCAAGAAAATCCCTTATACTCCCTGAAGAAAGTTTAGTAACATTTTTATATCCAGAATAATCTCCTTTTTCAAAACCTTTTTTTCTTTCTTCTTTTTCTTCCGGAATAAGTTCTTCAATATTATTTTTATATTTATAGGATTCAAGACGTTTGTTTGCAATTCTTATCAAGAAGTTTTCAAATTTTGAATATAATGGATGCTTTGGATCGAAATCAAACCTATCGGTATTAACATAAGTATAGTCATGATTAATTTCTAATAAATTATTGCTAATATCCTCATAAATCATTTCATCAAATTTCACCCCGATTTTAAAACTGAGTGATCTATTTTTTATGATTGTATTAACTACTTTTTGTTGGTCATCATTTAGATTGTCATATTCATCAAGGAGTAGGTAAAAATTCTTATCAGACCATCCTTTGACATGTTCTTTTATATAGAAAAAAAGTTGTTCCAAGAAATCACTTGGTAAATCGTGTTCTGAAATATGTTTTTGATTTAAATTATTTCGAACTCTTTTAAACATTAAAATTAAATTGTTGAGAGTTTTTTCGTTTGAAGGACAAGGGATTGATTCGAAAAATAAATAAACAATTTCTGAGAAAAATTTCTCTTCTGAATCTATAATAGTATATTTATTATCCAATCCAAATTTTAAGGTTGTAATAATTTCTTCTCCAATTAGAAGATTTATATAAGTCATAAAATATATCGACCATTGTTTTGGTTCCTTCCCCTTAAACATTTCTTGAATAGTCGTATCAACAATAGAGGGTTTAAATTTTATATAAAATCCGATATAATTTTCATCCCATTTTTCTTTGAATTTCCTATTGAATTGAGCTTCATAAGATAAAAACTTAAGAATCATAGATTTTCCACTCCCTCTATGGCCTTCTATGATAGTATTCCCTGGCTCAACTATCATTGCAAAATTTATTGGTTCAATAAATGTATCATTTATAAGTTCTTCTCTAAGATTTTCTGGAAAATATTCTGTACTGTATATAGAAAATGGATTATAATTGGGGGATTCTTGTATTTCAAATGGTAGTGTGACATATCCTTCCATATCCAGTTTTGCAATAAGTCTTTTTAGAAATTCGTTAGCACTCATTTTTATTTGCTCAACACCTATGTCTTCAAGGCGGAGCTGATTTTCACTGGCTGGAGAAACTGCATAACCCTTAGAAGCATGTTCTCTAAGTTGCTCTTTGATCTTTTGATACATATTTCGGATATGTTTGTCTTCAATACTAAAACCCAAAAAAATTATTGTTCTTTTTGCAAAAAGACTTTTAAGTTCACTCCAAATATTTGGATTATTATCTTCAAATTTTCTTATATCATTTTCTGTAATTACCGATGTTTCTAAAGAGTCAATATCTCCATGAATTTTGTATAAATTTGTTTTTGAAGGAGATTGTTTACTTACAGCATTATTATTAAATATGGGTATATAATTTGACTTCCCAATGGCGTTTTCCAATAAACAATCGTAATTTGTGGTTATGATATCATTCGGCAAAGGCTTCAAATCAGCAAGCAATCTATACGACTCAGTTTTGCATTCCTTAATTGAAATACTAATTGCGTCTGTAATTTTTTTTCGTATTGTTTCTTCAAGCTCTTTTCGAGACCTCTTGGTTTCAAAATCCTGGGCTAATCTTGGGAGCGTAAAATCATCAGGACGAGAAAAGCCATCCTTTTTTAGAATTTGGAATAAATCCTCTGCTAACTCTTTTCCACTAGGAAGACCCGCTTCTATAGCCATTCCAGCACCTATAAAAAATAGGCATCTTCGATTCATTATTTCCTGTATTATATCATCTGGAATATCATCGGCCATTTGCATCACTTTGGTTTATTATTTAAAAAATCTCTAATTCGTTCCTCTGCATTACGAGTTTTTATTGAGATTGGAACTGAGTCCATTCCAGTAGCATCGTGACTTATCAGAAGCCAATTTCCTTTTTGAAATTTAAATGTTTGAGTGAATAAATCTTCTGAAATTGAAAAAGCTTCAGCAATTCGTTCTCTATCGGATTTTCTTGGAAGTTTACTGATAAAATATGTATGTGGCTGCCCCATAATATTAGAATCTAAATAAACTATACGTTGAGTAACAATGCCAATTCCAATACCAAATTTTCTTCCTCTTCTCGCCAATTTTTCAATGATTTCTTTTGAGTCATAATAAGAAGGCGCTTTTGGCTCTGCAGGTATGAATTCATCAGCTTCATCACAAATAAATGAAATAAGCGGATTTGTAATTCCTCTTTCACGTCTCAATTCATATAATCTATTCCCGAGCATTTTTGTAAGACTTCTTAATTCATTAGGATCGTGGGAGGTTATTATAAATAACGATTTTGTTTTTTGATTATTCAACTCTCCAATTATATCTTTCAATGATATTTTTATTTCATCAGAAAGCGGTTTAATTTCCCCCGCATTCGCAACTATTTTTAATTCTTCTATCAAAAAATCCAATCGATCTTTAGGAGCACCAAATGTAATATTCATACCCTGCAATGATTGAATTAAATTATTCGCTAAATTTTTATTCAATACTTCTGAATTGTGAGGTTCAAATATGGCTATAATTTTTTTCATTTGTGTTTCTGTTCCGGCACCATCTTTTTCATGTTTTAATTTTGATTCTCTATCACGCAAAAATTGTTCTGTAGTTTGCATTTGAAAAAGATCTAGAATCTTTATTTTGTTTTGGGTTAATAACGAAGAAATTGGGCCTGAAAAATCGTCCAAACTATTTTTTAAACCTTTTGGAAGCAATAAATTATCCAAAAAAGCTTCTGTGGCGTCTTTGAGTGTTGAACCTTCATCCTTATTAATATAATGAAATGTGGGACCTGGTAATGTTTTGTTACCTATACAAATAATTTTAGCATCAATCTTTGGATTTGAAAGTTGATCTATTAAAAGACTTGTATATTCATCCATCAAATCGAATAATACCACTTTAACATTTTCTTTTGATTTGTCTAAAATACCACTAATTACCGTACTCGTTAAATTACTTTTTCCTACTCCTGTGAACCCAAATATACCAAAATGTGTTTTTATCAGATCCTCTATTCGTATATTGACTTCAATTTTGCCATTTCGCAAAAGTGTGCCAACTGAAAAAACATTTTCAATTTTTTCATTAATTCCCATATTAACAATTTTTTTTGTCAATTCGGTATCAAGCAATTTAACTTCGGTTCCAACCATAGCCATAGTAGATTCTGGTTTAAACTCAATTTCTTCAAATTCGGAGACATCTTTAAATTCTAAATTCGTTGGTATGGCCTCGCAAATTATTTTTGTTGTGTCTTCTGTAGAGTCGTTTTCCTGTTCGACCCAGTCGAATGATGCACTTTTTGCAGCTTCTTTAGTGAAACCTGGATAGCCCTTCAAGTCGGTACCTATTGCATAGTGGAAGGGTAATACATTAATTATTTCCAAAACATTATATTTAATAACATCTTTATCTGAAGAATAATTTTGTACAACTGCAAAATCACCGTCTGTAACCTTAGTTATCAAATCCCTCGTATAATCAAACCAGATAGTGTATTTAAATCGCGTTCTCTCGTCCGGTTCGGCTTTCATTAAAATGCCTGAAGCCTTTTCCTCTCTAAACATTTTACATTCTCCTTAATGATTCTCGTATTCGTCTAAAAGTTCTATTGAGCGGTCTGATTCTTAGACTTGCGCCACTTGATTCAATTATCGGTTTTACCTTTTTTAACAGGCTCTTTGCTCCCCAATCAGCTTTATGCAATGGATCAGGATAACCAATTACTTCTGGAAATAAATTTTTTGTTAAAATATTTAATAAATAGATAGTAATATCCTGCCCTTGATTGTATTTTGTGTTGTCCAACACACAAAAAGGCGTTATTTCCCCCAGTTTTGGGTCAGAAATTTTCAGATCTATCCATTTACCTTTGTCTATTTTGGGCATGAGGAGTCGATCTATAAATATTACATGACCAGAAAGGGGAGCACTTTTACTTGCAGTTAAGTTGCTTTTGGTTCGATTCAGATAAAATTGTACCAAAGAACGTGCGAACAATCTTTCAGGATTAACAACACTTCCTTTAACTCCTACTACTTTCACTAATTTAGATATTTCCTCCCTTTCTAAATGCAAGGTCATAAATGATGAATCAAACTCTATAGTAGCCCATGGTGCATTTAAATTATCATCAGCAAGAGGCAGAGTTTCTAAAAATATACGATCAGTCCATGGCAGAAGTGTGTCATTAAAACTGTATTTCTCATGGTAACGCATAACTCCAAGATAATTTCGTGTCAAATAACTTGATGTGGAGTCTTTTACAATACCTATCAATAATACATTATGTTTCCAACATTTCTCAATTAAAGCTCTCAATCCAACTGCAATTAGAAATTTTAAATCATTTGGAGATGTCCATCTAGGCTTAAATTTCCCTTCTGATTCTTTCTCATAGATTAATGCGCTCTGGTCTTTTTCTTTAAACAACTTATAGCAAATTGTTTCAAATAAATCGGTCACATAATCCCAGGAATCTTTATATCGAATATTTAATGAAATTTCATCAGTAGTTGAATCATAATTTGCTATAGGTTCAAATCCATCCTTTTTTTCAAGAAGGTAATTTTTTATCTCATTAAGAAGTTCATTTTTTGATGTTCCTATTGACACTGCCATTTCAGAAAATTTCTGCGGTGATTTTCGATATAATTCTGATAAAACGAAATTATATCGCTGAAACTTTTTCTTTGATGGAACTTGAAAATCAGCGTTATAAGGATGAGAATATGCAATTATGATATCTTGTCTTGTTAATTTCGTTCCTCTGTGGTTATATCCTACCAAATCGATATCTTCCACCCATACAGTGGTGCTTGCCAATACACTGCTCATTGAATGATCCCATAAAATTATTTTAGGCCTTAATGTAGAAGCAGAGACCAAATCTAGAGCCAAATAAACCTCTGCTAGCTGCATAAGCTGGTTATGGATAAACGATAAATCCAATTTTTCTTCATCTGTAGATACAAATTGATTCTCTGCTATATCATTTAAATCTGCAAATGGAATTGGAACATAAGCGACCATACTCACATCTTGCTCTGATGACCATTTCTCGTATCGCGTTTTTGGAGGTTCGCCTTTAAATGATATTTGCCCTCTTACACCATAGGAAGCCCCAAAAAAAACCATATAATCGCCAAAAGAATCTTTATAGGAAGTCCCATCGATAGCTGCAAAATTCAGTTCATCAGATTCAAAAATTTGTTCGATTGATTTTTTTAATAACCTTTTTTCTGCAGGATCTGTTACCTTTGTACTATAATCTTTTATGAGTTTTTTAAAGAAACTATTATAAAATATCTTCGCATTTTTAGAACGACTTATATGCAAGCTTTCATATCTTGCTTCTGAATCGTCTAATGCCTTTTTGTACCCAGTTAATAATCGCGTAATTTGAGATGGCATTTTGATACTTAATATAATATTTATAAAGTTAAACTTTTCTAATTGTAATTATTGGAATCGGGCTATATTCATGTATATGGCGGTCAGGATTGGTATGAGGTTGAAAAATCATCTCTATACAGCCTGAGGTTGACTAAATCGTTCATCGACATTGCATTTAAGAATTGTATGAACGATTAAGGATTTTGGGTGATAAGCGATCCGAGATTGATTTATTGAACGACTGGGATGCATTTCACTTTGGATTGAGCGGTTGGCTAATGAAGGATATACCATAAATATCGAATATTCGAAAAAGCAAGGGGCAGGACTGTTCCAAACTTTCGAATGCTACTTGAAGGAATAATTATGGAATTATCGGATTTTCGAAGGACACTTCGTGGAGAGGATAGACCCGCTTTTGCATGATCAAACAAGCGTCTATGGTCGATAGCATCATTCTTTAAGTCAGAAAAACTCCAAATACACCAAATATCCTAATCCCCACAATACAACCTATATCCACACCCCTCGCAAGCCTTCTCATCCTTAGTCTTCTCAATCCCATATTCATAATCACGCGCAATCATCTTCACGATCTCGATCATATCCTCAACAGCACTCTCATCAAGCCCCTCCATCCGTGAGCCACCCGCGCTCTCAAACTTCCAATTGATCAGCTCAAATGTCCTGGGATTGGGAAGACCAAGCTGCTCAAGGGTGAGTCTTTTCACTTTATATTGAGGATAAACATGCTCAATACCCCTGGCATAAAACAAAAGTTGTTTTGAGCGTGCATCGGGTCCGGGTTCTGATTTTCCGGTCTTTTAATCAATGATCTCGACCTCATTCTTGGTACCAGGTACATATCCACTCGATCAATGAATCCCTTGAAAGTAAATCCTCCAAGCGGTACGGTGAATCTTTGCTCAACCAACGAGTTGATCACCCACAATACAACCGATAACCACAATTCCTGCACTCCCCCTCATCCTCCACCTTCTTAAAACCAAACCTGTGGTCATGGATAATACAACCTGCCGTCTTTTTCATTTCTGAAAGGGCATTATTGTCAAGCGGATCAACCCTACTATCACCCTTATACTCATCTCCATCCAGTTCATAAACCCTTGGCTTCTCTTTTGACAATAACTCAAGTTTCAGCCTGCGCACAGTATATTCAGGATACAAGTGCCTGAACCCATGTGCATATAAAAGAAGCTGTCGCGACCTCTCATCAGGCGACGGCTCGTTTCCGGTTTTGTAATCGATAATTTCCACTTCGTGCTCTGTGCCTGGTATCAGGTCAATCCTGTCAATGAAACCCTTGAACTGGTACTCACCCAGAGGTACAGTAAACTTCATCTCAACCATCAGGTTGTTGTTGATATTACCCATGTTGCGCGCCCAGAAGACATCAAGCATTGGCTTTGCTTTTTCCGTATTCACCCATTTCCATTTATCCTCACCAGTTAAGGAGCGGACAATCTCATCCAACTCCTCCCGTGTCGATATTTTCATTTTTACAGCAATTTCTGCAACCTTATGGACAAACTTTCCTATATTCATGGCGTTGTCAGGTGTTTCCATGTCCCGCGTTGGCAGACCAAGTACAACCTGGAGTTCATACATCCTGGGACATTTGTTATAATAGTTAATCGAAGAAACGCTAAATACAATATCATCTGGTACAGGCAAACCTTCCCCGCTTCGGTTTCTATTGATAATCTCCGCTACCTTTTCTGAAGGATTAAGCTGGTTCCAATTGCTGTTTATGGTATTAAGGTAGTCAATTTCATTTCCATCCTTCAATGCATGATATGTCAACAAGTGTCCGAGGTTCTCCTCGAAAGAACCTGAATCAAGCGACTCCACCACAAGTTTTTTAGTGTGTGCTTTAATACGTTCAAGCTCACAATCGTTAATGATGTTCTTTGCCTTTATTCCCTCATCAACAATAAACGTAATATCATATGAACTGGAGGCAATACCCAGCTCACCAACGACTATCCCGATATCATTAATAAACTCAGATGGAAGCCGCTCCCTGCCGTCATACTTCGAGGCAAAAGTCATGAACAGTTTTTCACCTGATCGGGTCATTGCAACATAACACAGCCTCCGCTCCTCTTCCAGTTTTATTTCACGCTTCCTCTCTCGAATAGCACTCAAGCGTTTCGACTTAGAACTGAATTCTTGCCGCATTATGTCATGGTAATGCTCCATAAGTTCTTCAGGGATTAGCGGTTCCACACCTCCGCGAAACAGGGGAAACCTGTCTTTTGCCATATTTGTTACAAAAACTGTCTGAAATTCCAGCCCCTTTGATGAATGTATAGTCATCAGGTTTATAGCTTCGTCATCCACAATCCTGGCGCCTGGTGGATTCTTTCCCATCTCATCCAGAATCTCAAGGTATGCAATGAACTTACCCAGTTCTTTTCCTTCCTTGCCCCGGGACTTCTCGAATTTCATTGACATATCATGGAGGTTCCGAAGGTTCATCAGGGCTTCCCTGCCTTCTTTTGTAAACTCATCGGTAAATCTGCGGCTGAGTCCTGATGCGTCAAGTACTTCGATAACAATATCTGAAACATCAAGCACAAGTTTTTCCATGAGCCTGTCAAGCCGCTCTCTTACCTGTATAATAGCCTTTATTCCATTATCAGAAAGTCCAATATTCCCAAGATTGTTGTAAATTGCTTCCTGGAATGAGACCCTGTGCCGTTTCAGATACTCGCCAATTCTAATAGAATCCGATGTATCAAGAGTATGACTGTAATGGACAAGCCGCCACCATGCCTCTGTGCCCCGCGGCTTAGGGTTCGCTATATTATCAAGAACATATAGGTACGAAAGTGCAGTCTTGATTTCAGGCTGTTTAAGAAAATCGGTGTCATCTTTTACCCTTACGCTGTGCCCTCTCCTTTCAAGCGCTTGCCTTATCCTTCGCCCCTGCGCATGGGTGCGGTAGAGTACCGCAATGTCAGATTGTTTGATGCCTTCATTAAGACATTCCTCAATTTTCTCGACAATATACCGTGCTTCCTCATTCTCATCCACTGTAAGAGCAGCATAGACGTTGCTGCCCTCTTCACCTTTGTAGTTGTGAAGCTTTATGCACATACCCATATCATTTTCAGAATAGTTTTTCCGAATCAATTCATGGGAAACTCGGAGGATTTTATTGGTTGAGCGGAAACTGACATCAAGGGAAACAATATCTTCAGCCGGAATGTTAAAATATTTTATGAACTCCTGGATATTGTTGTTATATGCACCCCTAAAAGCATAGATTGTCTGGTTTGGATCAGCAACAACAGTTACATTCCTATCAGTACCAGCAATGAGCTTTATAAGTTCGAATTGGACATAATTTGTATCCTGAAATTCATCTATGATAATGTGTTTATACTTGCTGGTGAGCGATTCGGCGCCGTAGGTATTTAGGAACTCAAGTGCTTTTTTGTTCAGATCTCCGTAATCAAGAGCGTTTCGAAGTTTTTTGCGTTTTTCGTACTGAAACCATGCATGAATAAGGTCTTTATACCTTTTGTATTCCGAATACCCTTCGGTAAAGGAAATCCAGTCTTGTTTATCTTGTTTGCGAGATTTTTTCTCGGAATCGGAAAGAAGGTGGAAAGTGTTAAGTTGTAGTGTGTTTTCATGAAACGCCTGCTCCCACTTCATCTCATCAGATTCGAGTTCAAGAAGCGATTGTTTTTTCTCACTGAGGAATTCTCTCATTTTTTCAATGGTAATATTCAAGTCTTTTGCTTTTGAAATAGTGTTTGAGAAAAGTGTTGCATCCTTCACATTAACGCCAAGATCGCTATAAAGCATGATGGCTGTATCCACGTCTTCAAGAATCGAGAAATCGTGTGTCACTCCACATTTTTCTGCATTTTCCCGTATTATTTCGGAACAAAATGAATGGAAAGTACTTACATGAACTTCCGATGCACCTCCAAGAAGTTTCTCAACTTTTTTTTTCATATGCCCTGCTGCTTCTTTTGAGAACGTAAGAGCAAGAACGGAAGCAGGGTCAATTCCTTTTTCTTTTATAATATATGCAATTTTAGCTGTGATGGTTGTTGTCTTTCCCGTGCCTGCACCTGCAAGAATCAGAAGTGGTCCTCCCGTATGTTCTACAGCGTCTTTTTGTTTTCCTTTCAATCCTGTAATCAGTTCCCTGTAATCCATTATCCCATCACACTAATTTTTGATGAACCATTGCCTGTCTTCCTGACTTCTATCCTTACAGGTATGCGCCGTGTAAGCTGGTCTATATGGCTGATTACCCCGATTGTCCTTCCTGAAAGCCTAAGGCTTTCAAGCGCACAAAGAGCAGATTCAAGAGTTTCAGGGTCAAGAGTCCCGAATCCCTCATCAAGGAACAGCGACTCAAGCTTAGATCGTCCTTTGCTCAACTCGGATAATGCCAGTGCAAGCGATAGGCTAACAAGGAACGACTCGCCCCCTGAAAGGGTTTCAACAGGCCGTTCCTCCCCTGCATTCCAACGGTCTATTACTACCATATCCTTCATATCCACAGCCTTAAGGGCATATCTTGCCGTGATATCTGAAAGTTGGTGATTGGCAAACCTTATGAGAAGATCAAACATCGTCTTTAATGCAAAGTCCCTGAGACTGTTGGCAGGCATGACTTCTAACAGTTTCTGCCACCGCTCCATTTCTTTGCGTGTCGATTCAAGTTTTTTCTCCTGCTCCTGTCTTTTATTCAGGTTTTCAGTCAGGGTTTCGATGTTTTTCAGCATCCCACCTTTTATTGAATTTGTCTCCTCTATTGATTTAACAAGCACTTTTTCCCTTTCAAGAATATCCATAAGGTCTTCAGGAACATAGGGCTTTTCGGCAAACATTGATTCATGTGTTTTAATATTCTCCTCAGTGGTATGAACCTCTTTTTCATACTGTTTAATGAACTGTTTATTTTGCCCCTGCAATTCCGGTTCACGAAACGCAGATTTATGTTCCTCGATGGAAGCAAAGCCGGATGAGCCAAGAGCTTTCATGTAAATCAATTGGGCTTTATCAAGTTTCTCTGATGACCTGATAAACTCGGTTTCTATCCCACGTAATTTTTCTTCACTTCTTGTAAGCGTGTCTTTACTATCATTATACCTCAACCTCAGGTTATTGAAACGTGTTTCCATTGTCTCAAGATGTGCGGCAAGGGCAATTCTTGCAGCATTAGTACCAATACCTCCGGTCATTTCAAGAGCCTGCACAATGAGTTTATTTCCATCAGCTTCATATTGCTTTGCAGATTCCAGTAAAGTATTAAACCGTTGGTTTTCATCCATTAACCGCTCGCTGTTTTCCTGGATTGAATTTGAGCAAGCTGAAATTTTGTGTTTGTTCTCTTCAAGTTCCCTGACGTGCTTTCTGGCAGTTGAAATAAGTGTCCTGAATTTCGTCAGGGCTGAATCTGTAGACTCGCTACTGAATGCAGGAGGCATAAGTGTAATGAAAAATGATCTGTTATCTTTCATTTCACATTCCAGCGCCTCCATTCCTGCAACAATAGTATGTTTGTCTCCATCCAGTTTTTCCTTCTGATGCTCCATCGATTCAAAATGTGAGGTGTTTGCCTCTGCCTGCTGCGCAACCAGTTTAAGTTCGTTTTCAGCTTCCGTTCTTTCTTTTAACAGGAGTTCGATTTTCCCGATTATTTTTTCACATTCAACGACCATGTTCTTTGAGATAAGGGACAGTTCCTGAAACGTTTCATCAAGTTTACGTTTAAGGCTTTCGATTGCGGATTTTGCATTTTTCACGTTTTCATGGGCTATTCCAATCTCTTCCTCAATTCTGTGTTCGATTTTTCCTGCCCAAGGATGCTCACCGGAGCCGCATACGGGACATGGAGTCCCTTCTGTTAAGTACTCACCACGCAGTATAACTGCCTGATGAGTAACTGTGACCAGTTTTTCCTCTGCTTCAAAGCGCTTCACCCTCTCTTCCGATACGGTTATTTCAAGAGCAAGTTTTCCTATTTTTTCGTTAAAGAGATTTAGTGTACTGAGGAACTTTTTTCCTGAACCTGCTGTCGCTTCAACACTTAATAACCGTGAAAGGCTGTCGTACTGTTCGTTAAATTTGCTGCCAGCGGCCTGAAGCTCGCCCCATGCAAATTTAACTATACCCCAGTAATCAGAAGCTCCTCCACTGATTAGCGGTTCAAGTGCGTTCCTATTGGTTTCAAGTTTTGTGAGAATAATACTTTTTTTTGTGTTTATTGAGTTTGCTTCAATGGTGAGTTTATTAAGCTCATTATCAAGCTCCTTAATTTCAGATTGTGTTTTTTTAAGAGAAGCTTTTCTATCCAAAAGGGTTTTTTCCATTTCCCTGTTAATTGCTGCTGTTTCAGAAGCTTTCGAGAGAACATCTTCCGGAGCTTCGGGCAGTGGGTTTTTTTCAAGGAATTCACTTGCAGCATCTGATGCTTTTCCAAGTGCAGACATTTCTTCTTTTTTCTGCCGGATGATATCTTCAACCTGTCTTACTTTTTCTCGGATCGGGTTGGCTTCCGTGTGTTTCTTTACTGATTCACCAAGAAGTTCCTTGCTTCTGGTTTCAATGGTTGATGCCTCATCATAAACCTTTCTTTTCCCTTCAGCCTTAATTTTTGCATTTTCAAACTCTTGCGCCGACGTTTTGTGTTCGGATTTTGCAGAGCTAAAACCTTTTTCGGATTCTTCAACTTCTTTTGTAATTTCAACTTGTTGTGACCTCAGATTTTCAAGCTGTTCCTTTTGCGAAGAATATGAATCCATTTCCGAACGGATATCTGCGGCTTTATCCGCTAGTTCTATCTCGCGCTTGATATTTTCGATTTCCTCCTTTCTTGATTGGAGCAACTGCTGTTCTTTCCTGTTTTCCAGAAGTTTCCTTTGTGCATCAGTGCGTCTTTGCTCTATTTCTTTTTCCTTTTCAAGAGCAGCCTTTGACTCTCCAAGTTTTAGGAGTTTTTTCTCTATAGATTCCAGTTCAACCTTGACCGCTTCAATTTGCTCTAGGGTGACCGCTGGTATGCCTTCCATTCCAGCCCCTGCAACTTCGTACCCGGTCTTTACCTGCTTAACCTGCTGGTTCAAGGTATCTTTCAATAGCTCATAAATACCCATCCCTGTTGTGGCTTCAAGTATCTCACGCTTTTTCTCGGCATCGGCTTTCAAGAAAGAGGCGAACTCGCCCTGTGCAAGCAAGATGGAACGCTTGAATGCGACAAAATCTATACCAAGTATTTTTGAAACAGCGTCCTCGACCGACATTCCAGCCATGTCCTGTTTGCCTTTTCCTTTACCTCTGTTTGTTATTGGCTTCCCAGTATCGTGGTTGATTAATTTCACTTCAGTTTTAATCTCACCGTTCTTTTTACGTTTAGCTCGCCATTCGGAAAGATACCGTGATCCATCAACGCTGAATACAACCTCTACAAAACCCTCATCAGCTCCCTGACTGAGAAGATTCGCCGGGCTTTTATTCCCATTACCATCAAGGCGTGGTGTTTTGTTGTATAATGCAACGCTTATAGCATCAAGGATTGTTGTCTTGCCCGAACCTGTGGGGCCTGTTATGGCAAAAAGTGGGGAATTTAACAGTGGTTCAGCTTCAAAATCAATATATTCCTCCCCCCTGAAACTGTTTATGTTCTTGAGGTGCAGGGAAAGTATCTTCAAGGCTCTCCCTCCTGTCTATTGTTTATTTCCATTAATTCGTTAAATGTCTTAAGCAGTTCATCAAGTTCTTCGGGTGGAGTGTTTTCCCCATAGTTTTTATTGAAGAATTCCTTGAATATCTCGGCAGGTGAGCGGGATTGAATATCACTCGCTGAAATAGATTCGCCATCATCCAGATCAGAAAACACAGATTCGATCACGAGTATCTTCCCACCCCTGCTGTCAAACGCCTGACGAATTCTGTCAGCTAAACCAACCTCGGGTTTTTCCAGCTTGACCCTGACTTCAATATATTTGTCCTTCCATTCCCCGAAACTGGCAGTTGTCAGTATCTCGTCCAGTGTACCTTCTACCCTTACAAGCTCTCTGAATACTGGCACCTGGACTGCATCAATACTGATTGTTCCAGAGATGTCTGTATTTATAATGAACACAGTTTTCTCATATTCGGCTTCCTTAAAGCTCATGGGTATGGGCGATCCAGGATATACAATTGGGCAGCCGTTGCCTATTATTTTCTGCGGGCGGTGAAGATGACCAAGAGCTATGTAATCCGCATCTTCAGGCAGGTCGCATCTTCGGATGGGCTGTGTATCCCCGACAGTAATAATACGCTCGGTGCCGCTACTTTCAGTTCCCTGCATGAAAAAATGTCCCATCAGAATCCGTATGCTGTCATCAGGCATGACAGACATGCACTCAGCGTATATTTTTTTGACCGCTTCCCTGTACCTCTGGTGTCGTTCGACTTCGCCTTCCAGTGATACATGAGAGAGAATATCGCCTTCGTTAAGGTAGGGTACAGCTGCGAATGAGGTGGTTTGGCCGTTTTTGGTTATTGATACCACACATTCTTTTGGAGATTCACGAAAGTTCCCGATTACGTGTATGCCACCCATTTTCATGAATTCTTTCGGGGCGGCAAGGCGCACGTCTGAGTCATGATTGCCTGCTATTATGATAGCATGGGCGTTTTGGGTGTAGAGGTCGTAGAGGAATTTATAGTATATATCGGTAGCTTCTGCCGAAGGGATTGGTGAGTCGAAGATGTCGCCTGATACGAGTAGGATGTCCACTTTTTTTTCAGTGATGATTTTGAGAAGCCAGTTAAGGAAGTTTGTATGTTCGTCTATTCTGCTGCGTTCGTATATCTTTTGACCTATGTGCCAGTCGGATGTGTGGAGTATGCGCATTAGACATTCCTGTGTCGGTATTGTTGGTATGGGATAAAAAGAATGTGGTATGCACGGGACGAAAGTGTTTCAGCAAAATATTACACTCCCTTTATGACTATCTTTATTTCATGCTCTTGGTTTTTTCCATCTGTTTCACATCGCTCAATGTTAAATCACCAATTTTAACTCTTCTCGAGCTTTTCGTTTTTGTTCTTCGTAAAAACTATTTGGTGTATCCAATTTGGGATCATCGAAAAATACAACATATCTACAGCGACACCAACCGGGAATTTCTCTGTGCAGTTTGAATGTGCACTCTTTTACGGGGACTGTCATATCTCTTAATGCATCGTCGATTGTCAATACTTTTCCCATCAAGTCAATACAGGTAAGGCAACCTCCAGGTGAAATAATTCGTACTTTTTCAATCCCACTCTGTTTATATCCTAATAGTCGCCTCTTTTCAATTTCATATTGACTTTTAAAATGCTCTGCACCCTCAAATTTATACAACTCTATGACTTGGTCTTCTGTAAGGTATATCGAAGAGAATAAATTTTGCTTTTGTTTGACATGGATACAATTACTGCAATGTGGACATTTTTTCTTTTGTTTCATTGCCTTATCCAGCACAGTCTTGCAAGTAGGGGCATAAAATCTTTGGCTCGTTTTCATCCCTTACAACATCGACACCTTTTTTTGGTATTTCCATTTTATTAGGTTTTATTCCCATGTTTTTCATTTCTGATAAGTCTGTTTTTAACAACTCGTGGGCAGAGGATAAAATATTATAAATGGATTTCTTAAATACTTCGTTATCTATGATCGAGGGTAGAACTGGAGACCTTATCTCGTGTGAAAAAGAAATATTCGCAAAAACGATTTCTTCTTTTGAGTCAAAGGTGGTTTGGAGATTTATAAACGGAAGGGCATTTTTTTCAAAGACTGAATTTAATACATAACTTATTTTTTTTTCGAATAAGTCTGGATAATTCTTTATATACCTATTATTTTTAAATCCCACTCTGTTACTTAATGAAATAATCTCTTTTGCAGTAAGATCTAATTTCAATAAATATTTTGCTATTAACAAAGAGTTACCATGGTAGATTTCGTCTTCTACATTTTCCAATATTTTTATAAGTAAGTCTCTATCTTTATGTAATATCGCAGACATTATTAATGCATTGCTCGAATAAGACTGAAAAGATTTGTTTTTGTGATACTGTTTCAGAAGCAAAATAGTATCCACAGCCTCATTATAACTGCCGTAAACTAAATGTCTTTCAAGCCCATAATAAAAAATAAAAACATAACCAATATCGACCTGTTTTCTTATGTCGCATAGCCATTGGAGATATACCCATCGTTGATCTGGGCTTAAATCGCTATATGTAGGAAAATAACCAATGCTATCTTCTGGTGTACATTTGCTTTTAGGATTTATTGGTAAACTGGTAAATATTGCACTCGGTTCAGCTGTAAAATTACTTGACTCAATCGTAAATAATTCATTCTTAAATAATATATTCTTTGCATTATCAGTGGTATAGTTCTTATATTCTCCATCCGCAATCCACAATAAATCCTTAATATTTTTTGGAATTACAAAGTTTCCGAAAGACAGCACGGGTTCCGTACATATTGGAGTATCATGATTAAATGATGCCATACCCGGTATAGTAGAAACAATTGATTCCTTTGTTTCTTTATCTTTTGGTTTACTCTTTAGAAAATCAAAGAATCCAATAACCCATCACCTCACCTTTAAATCGGTATTGCTTCATTGATCATGCCAACGGATAACTCATGTTTATATGGGTCCTGAATAAATTAATGAATCAATCATGAGCGATATATTGGCATCAAAGTTGAAGATATTATCATGTGTAATCTGCTGGTGAAATAATAAGAACTTCATAATATATCATGTTTTCTGCTTATGTCGTGGTCTTGCCTGTGCCTGCGCCTGCGAGGATCAATTGGGGGGGCTTGGGCGTGTTTTTGGATTCAAGCTGGCGGGGTTTTAGGGGTGAGAGGAGGGAGTTTAACAAAGATACACCACCTTTTCAATTTTAGTCGTGTCTAATAATAAATGAAATTAATGACCTCATTATTGCTGAGGGGAAGTTTTTTTCATTTCTTCAATCCTTTTTTGCTTTTCCACTTTTGCCATCATAATTTCATTCCAATTAGCTAATAATTCTTTTCCAGCCTCCCAGAAACTATTAAAATAAGGTTGTACATCGGAGACTTCTACAATATGGCTCAATTGACCTCTTTTTACAGCATCTGCACCCACAAAATTATAAGATTTATCTTTCGTAATCAAATATCTATCATGTAATTGTGTCTGAATTTTAGGTTCGATAACAATACGAATTTCAACTTCAATACCTTCATTTTTCATTTGTTTCGAAAAACTTTTAAATGATTGCCTAAAATCTTCGTCTATTGCATCCGATTTGGCAATTATTCTAATGTTTTTTATAGACTTATTATTGAACAATCCTTTCCTAAGAAGTCGAATGGTGTTTTCTTTAAAATAAGGATCAAGAATATATACAAACTCCCTAGAGTCCTCGATATGACTGATATAAGTAATTTCATTATCGTAATCTTTTCCAGGAGCTATAAGTGTAGTATCTTCTTCAGTCCCAATTATTCCAATGATTCTCTTTATCTGTTCTTTTATCGTACTATTTCTTTCTTTAATAAATTCTTCAAAATTATTTTCTTTAAAGAATTTTAATGCTTTTGTAGAAATAAGATGAGATTCCATTAATTCTTCAACTTCTTTCTCAGTATTGAATTTTTGAAGAATTTCTCCATAATAATTTTTAGGTGTTTTATTTTTTATTTTATTATTTGTTTCATTAACAATCAAGGTTCTATTTAATATCGAATCCAATTTATCATCGGATATCTTTAATCCTGCTTTTAATGAAAAAATGTGGTGGTCATGTATCTCTTCTATAGGATAATTCCCTAAAATCCGCCCAGTATAGAAGTCTTTAGCAGAATTAAGAGCAAGCATATTCAATACTGCACAATATTGTGAACTATTAGTATTTTTTACTTTTTCAAGGTTTAAAGAATCAACAAAAACACTCGTTATCTTTTTTACACGATCTGGGATTTTAGTATTGTCTTGAAGCCATTCTATAACATCTCTATAATCTTTTGCCATAATCGAATCTGATGATCCACCATAATCCCCTGAAATCACAGCACACCAATACCATCTCTTTATTTTATCATAAAAATCTTTTTCAGAAATTGTTTCTTTTAAATTAGTCTCATAATATAATATGAGTGCACCAAGAACAGGTATTATTGTAGTATTTGGTATGAATTTAGTTTTTATTGCTCCAAAGTCGCCTACACCGCTGCTCATTAATTTCTTCCGTGCTTTTTCAGCATACTTTATAGATATTGTCCATAACTGGTTAAATTCAAAACTATCTTTAACCAAAATAGTCTTATTTCCTTGCCTATCTTTTATTTCGGAGCCCGGGATTAAATTATATAAATAACGTGAAGAACAATATATTTGTTTGTATAGTGAAATGAGTTTAAGGATATAAACTTTCATTTCAGTATCAACACCTTTTAAAGCAGGAATATCAGTTTGTTCCCAATCTTTTCTTAATTGTATTCCTTTTGGAAATAAAAAGGCATTCATTAGATCAAATATATCAAGCTTTAAACCTTTGCTGTTAATATTGGCAAAGATTGTGCAAATCTCTTTTGGCTGTTTTTTTTCCAATGTTTCGGTTAGAAATACATAATTTAATATACCTTCGATTTTTCTTGTTACAGTGAAAGTATTTAATCCAGCTAATTCTGATTCTCCCCTAGTTTTTCTAGACCCAACATAATCAATTAACCATTTTTCATACTCTGAGCCTTTAATGAATTGATCATCTGAAAGAAGGCATAAAGGAAAAAGACCTTTTTCGATAAGCGCATCTTTATCTTTTTTGAAAGAATCTTTATCCTTATAGTTTCTGTAATATATTGAAGTAATAGATTCATCTTCATTTCCTAAGAACGTCTCATCTAGGTTGATAAAAAAATAAAAAAATGTTGTTTTTCTTGGGAATTTTTTCTTTGGAGCACATAGCGCATAGAAAATCGATGATAATCTTTGTTGTCCATCCAGTATTGCTTTGCTTGGTTTTTCATTTTTTTCAGCTCCCCATAACGAATCCCACATCTCTATTTTCCGGTCATCATCTTCTAAAGTCCATAATAAAATCGTCCCGGAATAATAATTATGTAATATTGATTTGAACAGGTCACTAACCATACTCGGCTCCCAGTCAAAGTCTCTTTGAAAATGAGGAATAACGTAATCCCCATTGCTGATATCTCGTATAAACTCTCTAATTTGAATATTCCCATGTGACATTTTGTTCTACCTTCTTTAATATTTCAAATTTTATCAATCTTCAAATTCAACACATTCGCAATAGACTTCAAGTGATAACCAAGTACTTCCGGATCATCCAACGTAGCAGTTGATATTTCCTCAACATGATATCCCTGACTCCTCAAAATAGCCCGGATAATCGAATCTATCTGCTGCCGCTCTTGATTGCCATGTATACCTTTAGACAAACCATCCAGATAAACAGCAACTTTTGCTCCAGTGACAGGATCGACTCTAAGAAGATCAGGAGTTGTTGTTTTATATTTACTATGTGGAATAGATATCGGTGTCTGAGCATCGAATTCTGGAAAACCATGATCAAGTAGTATCTGCCTTAGCCTGGACTCACCAAGATTAGTTGACTGTCCAGATGATCGTTCTTCCCTTGCTTTGGGAGTTATATCATGTTGCTTTTGAGGCGGATGATCATACTTAATCAATAGGTCAATAGCACATTTTCGGTCCAGAAGTTCATGGTAATACATATTGAAAAAACTGCGCATGCAGACATAACAGCTTTTCTCACATGAATTCGAGCATTTCAATAACACTGTTTTTGCTGAAACAATGATTTCCTTCCAGCGCTCAATTAATTGGTTCAGAAGACCTGATCCACCTGCCATGTGATCAAAAATAAAGACATCCCATTCCTCTGCTCCCTGAGGTAGTATCAGTATTTGGAGATCTTCCTGTTTCATCTCAAGTGTTTGATTTGCACCAATACGGATTGCTTCTGCAAGATTAATTGCATCTTCCTGGGATGTAAGTTTTTTAAATAGTATTCCATCAACAGTAGCATCCGATGTTATAGCATACCATCCCGGTTCCTTGCCACAGCTTTTTGTATGATAATTCTTGAAATTTTCAATTTCCTTTTCTGAAGCAAAAGGTGAACGTGTTCCTCCGCATACTGTGCAGACAGGATATCCATATTTTTCATCCGTTACTCTATTAGAAGGACCGACATTTACCAATCTCACTCCTTGCCCGATCAAGTGATCGAATTCGTTCCCTCCACACGAGTAAGAAATCCCCCCTCGATTAAATGATTGGAGGTAACCAGCGATATAAACTGGCAACTTATAGCGGTTGCTTTCTTCATCAGATACATGAGATATGAACCCAATATCGACATCGCATATGGGAAGTCCAGAAATTGTTGCTGGCTGTTCCTCTCCTGAATAACCTGAAGTTGGAACCCCTTTCTCAACAATTCTTTGACTTTCGACATCAAGAATATACTCATCCGGAGTTATCCGCTCTTCACTAAAAGGTAAATGCAATAAAACAGTCCGGTACTTGCCTCCATTTGCATATATTAAATTGCCAGGTATGAATTCCCGGACAGCTATTGCTGGAGATCTGGTAAGTTCAAAGGCCATCTTATGCCAGCTGGAAGTATATGCAGTTCCTGCAAATGCTGTAATGTTTCCTTCGTATGTGCCATATCCAGGCAGAAAACCTTCACGGGCAAGAACAGTAAGTGTGTAAGTGTTGAGGTCTTTGTGAGTAAGCGTTTTTAAATATTCACGGCAACGCTTCAATAAACGTTCTTCGATTTCCTCAAGCCTACCAGTCTTTTCTTTTTCGAGTATTTTATTCCGGGTGTTGATCGTCCACATTAGGCGGGTATGTAGGAGATCAATGCGTTCCTGGAGGGCAGAATACATGGTATTCATATATCCTGTAAGAACCTCTGGTTTTACCTCCATCTCTGAATCCTTTGGCCAGCAATCTGTAAAAACCTGAATTACTTCTTTTTCAATTTGAGCTTTGTACCTCTCTATGGCTTTATTTAGAGGAGAAACATCAAGAGGAGTTTTCTTGTATGTGCTATCACTTTCGAATAGATATTCGCTAATAAAACTCGGAAACACGGTGTTTAATGTTATCCGTAAATTTTCCAGATCCTGTAGAGTATCTCCGGGAAATGGCTTTTTTAGTTGGGATATGCGCGTAAGTACTGAGATAACAGTAGCATGAACGTGTTTTCTTATCATTACGTTATTTCTCATGTTGAACTTTGGCGGATAAATTCGCCCTGATAGGATACGATAGGGATCATCAAAGAAATACTCGTCATGAGCGTTATTTCTGCAATAAGTGTAGATGGCGGCCATCCGATGGCGACGTCCAGCACGACCTGCTCTCTGCCAGTAATTGCTGGATAGAGGAGGCATATTTCTCATCAAAATAATATCAAGGTCTCCGATATCGACACCCAGTTCAAGTGTTGGCGTTGCCACAAGACAATTTACCTTACCTGTTGGCTTTTTGAAGTCATCTTCAAGAGCCTCCCTTATTTTAGCAGGAACTTGTGCAGTATGTTCTCTCGCAACCAGCATCTTGAAATCATGTTTCAGGAGACTTATACTATAATCATCAGCAGGCGGCTCTTCTCGCTGCAATGTGCCATTACAATGAATTCTGCTGCAGGAATGGTTTGGCGTATCTCTTGTGTGCACACGGTGGCAAATCTTACAGGTATATCTTTCGTGCTGTTTTACAATCCCCATCTTTCGGGAGTCTATCTGGAAAACTCCAGTAGCTCCTCCAAGAGGAGTTCCTTTGTTGCTCTTTAATGTAACAGACGTAATAATATTCCAGTCCTTTGAAAGAGCAGACCAAATATCCCTGATTAAATCTTGGATTTTATCATCAGCAATCCCCCATTTATTAATAAAATTACGCGCCAGTGTCTGGCCTTTAACGGAGAAAAAACCCGATACAAAAATAGTTTTGTCCCCATCTTCTTTATAATATTTCAAACCTTTTGGAGGAAAATCCATAAACGGGAGGTATCCTCGCTGGACCTCAATATCTCCGTAATGCCAGTAATGAGAATATATAGGTTCAGCTTCATCGTATAGGAATCGAGTTCTCCGATAGTGATCCAGAAGTGTCTCTATTCCAATGACCAGTGTTTTCGATGAGATAGAATATTTTGCTGATAACTCTTTGATCTTTATATCATCTTCATTCAAACCATAGTAATCAACACGGGCGACACCCCACGTTTCAAGACTGTCACGCCGCCTGAACCCTGTAACAAACTCTCTCAGAATGGATATTCTGAGGAATTTCTTGAGCTGTTCATCGATTTTTGAGCTGTATGCTTCTTCTATCTCACCTGCATATACTTCAGGAATAAGGGTTCTTGCAAGTTCAGAGTTCGATTTAAGATAATTTAGCAATTTTTGCTGCAGGTCTCCTATGCTGATAGGTTCGGTATTACCTTCAATTTGCAGATACATCAGTTGCCGCAACCTGTAACGTCGGGCATGGTCAGCCATCCAGGCAGCTTGAAATGCCGCATCCTGGCGGTTATCTGCAAAAGTAATGAGCTTACGCTGGCTAATTGTTTCTGCATTGATCATATTCTGGGCAAGAATATGAACATCTGCGACAATAACAGCAGTAAGAGGTCGGAAAGGTTCGGAAAACCGTGTACCTTTTTGTCCTTTCTGTCCGCAGCTTGGGCAATTGGTGGCTTTTCCATTCTCAGTGTTTGTCAGGATATACACACCGAGAAGATCGGTGTTCCTTTTACAGTTTGGATTGCTGCAAACACTTGCTGAATGCTGATGGAAAGATCCACAATGCGAGCAGATAAATGCTTCCTGACGCTTTTGATCTAGGCGCTCGGTCTGGTTATCATCTTCTTCGATCTCACTGACAAAACGATTAGTGAAAACAATACGGTCTTTATCGCTTGCGTCCTTTACAGGCCAGTAGACATTATCGCCTTCTGCAAGACCCCCAGTAAGACCTGTAATTTCCGGGTCTATACCTTCCAGCCACGTCTCAAAATAGTGCTGTCCACAGTTTTTACAAACCATGACTGAGAATACACCCGTGGGCATGATTTCTTTGTGTTTTTCAAGGGCTTTTTCATGTGAGAAAAAAAGCTCTGCAAGAGTTTCAGTATCTCCTTTGTGAAAGACAGCTGCAGCCCCTCCAAGTCCACGGACAAAGTAGTGTAACTTCGGCCTGAGAAGTGGATTTCCATTCTTTTCTGCTGCTGCTCCAAGAGTGAGATATGTTAAGAGTTCATACTCATTGTTTTGTGTTATCGGATTGAATCTCCCAAGCTTTTGCCAGATTGTTTTCACCGCTTTTTGAAACTCCATTGGCTCATTTAGGACTTCGAAGGTTGTTTTTACCACCTGATTCATTTCTAAGGCTTTATACAGGGACTCCTTCCATGGCATGGCAGGGTCGAAAACATACCTTGACAATTTGTAAATTATCGATGATATTTTTTCAGGATTTCCACTATTTTTGAGAGCTTCAAGTGTCTCGGAGAAAAGCGTTTCAGCCTCTTTCCCCACAGGATCGGGATTGATCAGATTGCTTGACCACTTTTCCTGACTGTATCTCTCGCTCACTAATTCGATGTCTTCAGGTCTGACCCCAAAGAACCGACTGGCAAATTTGATCCCGGCTCTTTCACCCAGAACAGGATCTGTGATAGTGGCGCTTGTTCCGATGCATATGACATCTTTGCGGGTTTTGTTACAGAATGCTCTCAGACGCCTGATCAAGGTCGCAACTTCTGCTCCGGTGGCACCGCTATAGGTATGTGCTTCATCAAAAACAAGAAACTTCAACGGTGCATTCTGGAATATTCCCTGATCGCTGGCACGGGTCACTAGCAGTTCAAGCTGGTTTGCATTTGTAAGAAGAATACGGGGCGGTTCTTCATTGATCTCCTTTTCAGTATGGCGCTCTTCATAAGGGATAGTTGTGAAATTCTTATGCTCTGAATATCGGCGATCATATTCTGGGATCTTATCTCTTCCTTCCCCTTTTTGCATGCGCTTGACGTTTGAAATTTCATTCCAGTCCCTTGGGGTATTGCCGATATACATGCCAAACGTAATTCCTGTTCCTGCAAGCATGCGCCTTAGCCTACCAAGCTGGTCGATAGCAAGGGCGTTCATCGGATAAACAATAACTGCAACTATGCCCGGTGGAGCATTCTCGTCACGAAGCTTAAAACAATGATCGAGAATGGGATAAAGAAAAGCCTCAGTTTTTCCTGATCCTGTGCCTGAGGTTATCAGGGGACTTTTTTCCCTTTTTACGGCTTCAAGAGTATCCTGTTGATGTGCAAAGAGAACTGGATATTCTGCAACTCCTTCAACTGCGGGGTGGATCATCTTCTCATCCACAAGCTGCTTGAGTGATTTACCTTCCTGATATGAACGGGATAAAGATAGATAAGGACCTTTTACGAGAGGCGACTCCCTGCCTGATCCGGTTAGCATTTTCTTTGCCTGCTCGGCAAGGTCGGGATCGCTCATCGGAAACGCTGTCAACTGATAGCGCAAGAACTGGCTGTTGACATCCTGTGCAAAACGTATCGGGTTCAGGGTCATTCTTATTCACTCCATTCTGTTAGTGTTGTTTTTCGCGGACGTTTATCCAGAAATTCAACTATCTCTTTTGTAACTTCTTTTTTATCTATATCCACTATATAATTCTTAAACTCTTCCTCTCCAAGAATATTGCGGGCATGCATCTCGCACTCCTTCCAGGACTCCTCAGGAGTTCCTTCCAACTGCCACGGGAGAAAGCGTGGGTCAAGTTTTTCCTGTATATCAGCCGGGAGCTGCCAGTCCTCATTGCAGAACTTCTCAAGACCTACTTCCTTGAGGTGTTTAAAAGCAAGAAGTGCTAAGGTCGTGTGGCGTAGTTCTTTTGGCTTATTCTTGTCCACACGCCAGAAACCCTTGGGATCGGAGGGGTCATCACGCAGGATATATTCGAAATCCTCATAAGAGAGACCATAAAGTTCGGCGACTATGGCATCGAGGATGCAGCGCAGGCGGATGCGCTCGTGTGGAGTGATTGCCCAGAGGGATTTCCAATTTAGGTTATGATTTATTGATGGGAATTGAAGCCACGTTGTACTATACTTTTTATCCGGAAACATTAAGCGAGCGGCTATAATTGCCATATGATTTGAATTATCATGAAGATTTTTTGGAATGGCTGTTTCCCAGAGGAAGAAGCTATTGATATTCGCCCCAGCAATCCTACATCGCATCTGCCAATCGTATACAAATGAATTCATAACTCCAGAAAGTGCGCATAAGTCTTGCAGAGGTATGTTGGTTCCACGAAGAATGCCGAGAGAGTTTCCACAGGGCATATCGTCGAGTACGGTGCTTATGAAAGTCCGTTCATCTGTTGCTCTTGCTAACCCGCGAAATACCAATTTAGTTCCTTGTTTTACTTTCGGATTTGTTAAATACTCCTTTTGTGATAATAGAAACTTTGGACTGATATCCATATTGGGGTATTCAGTTTGAACCCATTTGGCCCGACTATTAGTATTAGTCAAATATTGGGCTGTGCAAGGATTGTGGTGCCTTATCATTATCCCTTGATACAAAGGTAGAGCTATATCTCCAGTTGGTCCTTTCCATCTACCATAAGGATTGGGTTTATAGCCCAATTCAAGCCATTTGGTTATGGATGGAAAGAGTTTAGAGTCATTTGTCATATCAAACTCACGAGCATATTGAATTTTCCAGCCTTTTTCGCTTGTATCACCAAGAACAACACCACTTCGGTATATTTTCTCCAGTATTTCTATATCCCTTTGAGAACGGATTTCCAAGAGCGCCTTACTGTTCGGGCTGAACTGGATTAGCTGCTCGTATTTATAGGGCATAATATATTTTTCCGGTGCTTCCCAATCCACAAGATCATGACGCATGAAAGCAGTCTTGATTTCACTTGTCTTACTTTTTTTGACAATAATAACAGGGCAAAATTTAAAAGATCTATGAATGTTGAATATTCCTTTTTTGTTCTCAAAACTGAACAACCATATCCATTGACATTGTTCCAAAAATAGTTTTCTTAGTTCAGTGGAACCCTGATCTGTGTAGATTCCAGAGGGAACTATCATTCCGAGGTGTCCACCATCTCGCAAAAGCATATGGTTAGTTTCAAGGAACATCTTATATGTGTTCAGATCGGCAGAACCTAAATAACGATATGGGTGGTCACTATCCGAATAACATACATGTTTTGCCCTTTGATTCTTCCATAATTTATGAATTGATTCGTTATCTTTTCCTCGTTTAAGAACAAGTTTATATTCAGCTTTAATATCTGGATCACCAAAGGGATATGCAGAATTTTTTGCATAGTTACTCATTGATTTGAATTTAGCGTTATAAAGAATCCAATTATGCTCTGTCTCTCCATCGCGCTCGAATGATTTCTTCTGTGATTCAATTGCGTCTTGCTTTTCCAATGTCCGATATATCGGGTCGTATTCCGTGAAGAACTCTTTTGAATTAGGCTTGCTAATTTCCCATGGGGGATTTCCCACTATCGCATCAAAGCCATGACGGTTTTGATTGAAAACATCCGGAAATTCCATCTCCCAGTGGAAGAATTTCAACTTCTCAGCCAGTTCCCTGCTTATTCTTCTTGTCTCTTCAGAAGGCGCATAGAAATTCTTTGGCGTTGGAGCCACATCCAGTTTATCCGCAGGCCAGAACCATACAGAACACCAGAGATCTAAAGCTTCCCTGAGCCGCTGATATTCCACATTTCCTCGCAGCTTCATATTATAACAATCTTCACGCTGCTCAATACCCCTGCCTTTTATGGAGAGTTTGTGAATCTCTTCGAAAACCATTCTTGCATGTTCCTGAATTTTCGGGACGGAATTCTCTTCAGCATTGAAAAATTGTAGCGACTTTTGCCCTGCACGCTTCTCTATTATCTCAACAAGTTCAGGCTTGACCCTATCATTGAACACTGTTTTAATTGCTTTTGTCCACTCGTCTTTATTGTAATGAACTCCGTTGCTGTGATTCTTATCGCCACCCTCACGCATCCAGGCTAATGCCGGATACTCCATGAAAGTATCAAGCCACGCTCCAACGAGAGAATTCCCGATCTTCAGTTTATGATCAAGAAAAGTAAAGGGAAGCTCTCTATCCATGGTCTCTACCCAGAGTGCAAGCTTTGCAAGCTCAACGGCAAGCGGGTTTATATCCACTCCATATATGCATCGTTCCACGATATACCGCTTTAAACGGGCTTTAAGATCAGATTCAAAACGCTCATCAGTGGAAGGAACACCAGGCAATGATTCTTCTAAGCCTCCTTCGGATTCAATACCCTTAGGCAGGATCGTTACGATTGCTGTCTTATCCGAACTATCTCGAATCCTCTTATAATATACAAGACTCTCGTACAAAGCATCTGAAAGGTAGCGCAGAGCTGCAACAAGGAAACTCGCAGAACCCATTGATGTATCACATACTTTCAGGTTGAGTATCACTTCTGGTAGTTTGGGTATCAAAACCCCATCTTCCCCGCGAGTATATACAAGATCCTCCAATGTTCGGTGAACGGTAGGCACCGCAAGCTGAGGCTTGGTGTAAAAGGTTCCTGAGCCTTTTCGCGTCCCGCTCCACCGAACAAGGTACATCTCGCCAGAACCCAGGATACGCAAAACCATGCGTTCAGCTGCGCTATTTTTCTCGATTTCAAAAGCGGATTTATCGGCAGTTTTTCCTTTAGGTTTTCTTATTAAACCTGCAACTTCAACAGCGTGCCCTGCCCATTCAAGTGATTTTCTTCGTGCTGTTTCATCTGCCGTAAAGAGTCCAGTTGGCTCTTCGGGAGCTACCTCATCTTGCTCTTCTTCTTGATTTAACTCTTCTTCCTCTGCACCTTCTTTGTCTCCCTCACCTTCATCTGTCTTTGGTCCGGTTGCTTTTTCTTTGTTGAGCGTTTCGATCAAGTTCTTTAGTTCTTTATCATCCAGATTATTCAACAAAGATAGAGGTAATGCTGGTTGCATACCCAGGTTAAGGAAAACTACTGCTTCTTCATCTTTCTTTACCTGCTTCAATGTATAGTCAAGTAACCCCTCATACATCATACCAATATATTCAGTTCGAAGATCACTGAAATCAACAGGACCGCTTACCCAGGTACTCGATCTGCCCCGTCTGGCTCTAAACTTCCCTATTTTCAAAAGTCTCAGAATCTGGAGAACCGCATAATCATCTAATGATACGGTTTCATCCTCAAAGATCGCAAGCGCCCTGTGGATATTATTCCGACTTTTACGATCTCCCGGTCTAAACAACTCTCCATTATAAGCCGGAACAGGTATATCCTCATAGGGTGAGCCGTCGTGGATCAGGCGGAAAAGCGAGAGAAGACGTGGCCATGCTGAACGGGAATCTTGTAGATTAGTTTTACCCTCTGCCTGATATGCACTATCAAGTAATCGGTATAATCCCTCTACTCCGTATGAACTGTTGTATGCTTCCATACTTCTTGGCAATAACTCTCTGCTCTCTGCGAAAAGACAGACTACCAGCCTCATTATTACACGGATTGATGCCTGGTATAGAGCTTCCATCTTCTCATTTTCTGGAATTTCTTCGTCAGAATCCGGTTTTTTCAAGGAGGATTTCAAGATATCAGGGTTAGAACGCAGTGATTTGTCTATATTTGATAGAAACATCTCTACAGCTTCCCTGACCTGCTCACCTAGAACCTGGGATAGTTCTCCCTGCCTTGTTCTGCTTTCCAGCACCCTCTGAAGAAGAGGAAAATCATCCTTTTCATAAGGCGTGGTTGCACGCCTTCCCAACAGTTCAATGAATCCCGCTACAAGTGCCTCCCCAGCTTCATCAAACCATTGTGTGGCATCCCACTCTGCCCAGGAGTCATGATCCATACCGGCATACACAAGTCGGAACTGATAACCATTGGTAAGGATCCCGAATGGGACTTTTGTTCCTCTAAGAAGGGTAATGAACTTGCTATACTCTGTCCTCCCACGTCCCATACCGATGCGATCATTATCCGTATCAATCTTGACTAAAAATCGAGGCTTCTCTCCCACGATAAGCAATACACGATCAGGTCGCAGGCGTTCGCCTGTAGCGCTCTGAGCTTTGAAACGATCTGGAATTTTTGTTTCCTTCAGCCAGAGAGGTGCCTGATATTCAAGAAGTCCTTCAAAAACTGAATCAAGCCATCTGAAAAGACTTGAGTTATCACCTTTCTTGCGAGTATCATGATTTGCCTCAAATATCGTGAACGAGTCCCGCAATTTTTCATATGCATCTTTTTTTAGATCCGCTGGTCCTTCGGGTAGATACTCTCCAAGCACTACTGGGGACAGTAAAAGTCCTCCATGTCTCAGCCTCCCCCACCACTGATTGTTATCGTTATCAGAATCAGAGGGCAGATAGACCACCTTCTTTCACGATTATTTTGACTGCAGCAGGTTGTATATCTACTGAAGAAAGAGTATAGCGCAGTGGCAAAACCTTCTCAATTAGTCTCTTCTGGTCGCTTTCAAGTTGCTGCTTGAGGAGCATGATCTGGCTGTGCTGACGTTCCCACTCAGCTTCAGAAGCCTGCTTTGACAATTCACGATAATTAGCTTGCCTTTCTAAGTTGATCTCTTCATTAAATGTCAATTGCTTCCTTAATTCCTCTGCTTTAGCAAGTTCTTTTTTAAGCTTTTCAAGGGCCTTTGGGCTTTTTTCGGTTTCTAACTCTTTGATACGAACTTGATAAGTCTTTATGTCTTCAGCTCTTTGTTCTTTAAGACCAGTTTCAAGGTATGCCTTGAAATCATTGGCAACCTGCTCTTTTAATCTCTGGATCCTCTGCTGAAAATCATTTGAGGCATTTCCCCAGCAGTCCAAAATCAATGGCTTCAAATTAATGATCTGTTTTTCAGTAAGATCTTTTGTTTCAAGATGACTGATCTCACCCCACAATTCAGGCGATATTTCTACCAGCCTGTTTTTCGTCACCTGGAAAGGCAGTTCGAATATACTGGAATACACAGTCTCACCAAGCTTGTTTCTTACCATTACCGAACAATAGAGAACAGCAACTATATCCATACTGACCGAAAGATTGGAAGCTACCACAGTCCATCTGGCCATTCCGCTAATTGCTTGATCTTCCCATAGTTTCCTGCGTAATACAGAAACAGCTTTTCTCATTACCGGATGTCTAAGACGTACCAGTACTGTATCATCACGAGGTCTAAATACCCGGCGATCATATTCTTTTACTTCAAGATACTTCGGATCAAAAACAAGCTTAGGATACGAATTTTTTAACTTTCCCTGATGAATACGCAATGAAGTGTTCACAACTGCTTCCCACGAAGCGGGAAGAACTTTCAACCGGTAGAAACTTTTGTCAGGCGTCTCTTCGAGGTCTCCTTTTTCTGACTTCAAAGCTTGCTTCAGTAGACGAACCAGATGATTTTCATTCAGGCCAAGTTTAATCTCTGTTGTACGTAAATGCTGTATTGATTTCTGATATTCAGTTTCATTTCCAGTATCTCTGGACTTGAGATCAATTTTTAATGGAGCCTGTTTGTCCATAACTCCAAGTCGTCGATCTATTTCCTTAGTTTCAAGACTTTTAAAAGTAAAGTGTTCTGTGATTGCTTCATCCAGCACTTGACCTGCACTTCCGAGATCTTCTCGAACCTGATTTACTTTATTGGCTACATAATCCAGGAATTGTATATCTGCATCATCATTAGATGCAAAATGGAAAACATGTACATCACGGGACTGCCCATGTCTATCCACACGTCCATTTCTCTGTTCAAGCCGCATAGGATTCCAGGGAATCTCTTGATGTATCACATATCTGCAAGAGGTTTGAAGGTTCAGTCCTTCACTTGCAGCATCAGTAGCCACTAAAATTCGTAAAGGACTTGCCGGGTCATTAAACTCCCTTTTTATTATGGTGCGTTCAATTTGACTGGCACCACCGTAAAGAGATCTCACCTGGGGGGCTGTTAAACCCAATTTATTAAGCCGCCAGAGTAGATAGTTCAGAGTGTCCTTATATTCCGTAAACACGATGAGTCTCTCATTTTCTTTCAACTTGTCAGCTTGCTTGAGATTTGAATCGATCCATGCTTTAAGAGATTCCCACTTTTGGTCAGGTGGAAACTTGAGGGCAGTCTCTATTTCTTCTTTGCTGACAACTCCTTCAGACCATCCCATTTTATTGAGAACTTCAGACACTCTCCTGAGTGCTGGATCAAATTCCGCAGCATGTGACCTTAACCAGGCGGCGCCATATCTAACCGCATCGACCTCGCGCCGTTCCTTCTCGATATCTTCACCCAAGTCTTCTTCTGCGCGAAACATTGATTGTTCTGCTTCTTTGTATCCGAAATCCTGAAGCCTGTAACCTTCAATATGTCGCCACCAGGTTCTTGCAAAAGCATAGGACCCCGATAAAAGCCGTTTAGTAAGCAGGCTGAAAATAAACCTGCCTAGATTCTTCTCCCTTTTACCTTCCTTGGATAAAATAATCAAGCCATGCTCTCTGTATGCTCGAAGAGCACTAAATAATTCTTTCTCTTCCGTCGATAGCTCCAGAGGTATCGATTTTACATGACGATTTGTAAATCTTGGAATAGCACAATTCTCATTAAGTTCAGACTTTAAGCGCCGGACCATAACTGCCGATATCTGGGGATTATCACGTTCTTCCAAGACTGGTTTTTGCTGGAAACGTAACGGATCCAGAAGCTCAAGCAAACCTGTAAATGATAATGTATAGCCATTATGAGGGGTAGCTGTCAAAAATAAGCGATGTTCAAAAAACTTCGTAATATCCCTTAGCATCTGACAGCGTAAACTGTCGTCTCCAAAAGTAGAAGGAGAGAGGTTATGTGCCTCATCCACTATAATTAAGTCGAAAGGTAAGGATGCAGAACCTTCCGGTTGTAAAAGGGAAGCCCCATTGCAGAAACGACCTTTAATATCAGGTTGTCTGAGATAATCCATAGATGTGATAATTCTTGGTGTGGAAATCCAGGGATTCGCATCCATTCCTAAAGTCTTTTGGATATTGAATGCTTCTTCGCTATCGATTATTTTAAAGTCCAGGCTGAATTTATCCTTCATTTCATCGCGCCATTGAATCTGAAGTGACGCCGGACAAATTATCACTATACGCCTGATCCGCCTCTGAGAAATCAATTCGGAAGTTATCAGCCCAGCTTCTATTGTTTTACCAACCCCTACATCATCAGCCAATAACATTCTAACACTTGGCATCGCCAATGCCTTAAAGACAGGATAAATCTGATAATCCTCTATCTGTACCGCACTTTCCCAGGGGCTTATTAATTCCACTGCATCGTAACCCGCTGGAAGTCTAGTTTTAGTCGGTAATTTTCCAATTGATGACCATTTTATTGCATCTACAAAAGCATTGAATCTATCAGGTGAATCCGGGTTTGAATTAATGATATTCGGTAAGGTAATTTCGGTTAGAATTCTGGCATCAACTTCCCTTTGCCATAAAATATAATCTTCAGCTGGAAAATCCCATCCATCAATATATTCTACTCGAAGGATATTCAGCATCTGTGAGGTAATTGGGTCTAGTTTCTGTCGTGCATCTCTTACGATTGCAGGTCTCTTCCTTACTGAGACAAGCTGTCCTTGTTGCGGGGATTCCCCTGTTTTTGAGTTCAATCTTGATACCTCAACCCGTTTTTATTTAAAATGGATTCACGTATCTAAATATGTTTCTAAATTAATTTATAAATACTGAACTCTTTGGATTTGAAAACAATTGGCAATAATTGGTGAACTGCATTGGAGAAGTGACAAATTTGATGTTTTGTAGTAATAAAAGCTTCAATTGATCAGTTTCACCCCGCTATCCTACTCCTTTTATTCTTGTCAATCTTACCAGACTACTGACCATAACCGAGGTGAAATGTATGAATAACCGTATTAACCCACGCCATCTCCCACTTTGGATCGCGCGATTGGCAAATGAAGGATATACCATAAATATCGAATACTCGAAAAAGCTTGTAAGGATAACCTGTGAAGGAAATGCATTGAAAAATCTGATACCCTTTGGTCAGACCAGATTAAACGAATTTGGTGGCTGATATGGGCAGAACAGGGCCGAGTTTCCGAAATATAAAAAACTTTAAAAGAGAAACGGTTGAATGAACTAAAGCGGTGATTGAATAATGGCTGAAGATTAGTATTATTTACAGGTTACACTCCCATTTTTCGTTATACCCCGCAGCTCTATTGCGATTGGGAGCTTCACTCTTATTTTATTTCTCCAATTTGTTAAAAAAATATTATACTGAATTAACTGGTTCGACTTTCATATCCTTAACCAATTTATTAATTGTTTCTTTAAAAGTAGTTGGGTATTTGCTTGAAAGTTCTACTATCTTTTTACTCATATTAATATTATCAAGACAGATTAACAAAGTTTTAGTGTTTTTCAAATATTTCGTATTTAATCGTAGTGCTGCTTTGGGTATACCAATATCTTTGACACAATTTTTGATTGTTATGTCCCAGACATTTCCGTCATCTTCTGCTTTAACTTTATCTTTAAATTCCTCAATCAATTTTGTCAGTTCGATCTTTTCATCATCGGAAGCCTCTGCAATTTTTTTCGCCTTCTCTCGCTTCAGCTTTGATGCATTGGCTGTTTCAAACAGTTTTTTTACTTCATCATTTTTATACTTATATTTTTTTGCATTATCATTGTTTTCAAACCATTCTTCACCATATTCTTTCATATTTTTCATAATTCTAATTATTTTTCTTTTTGGATCTTTAACACTTTCACACAATTCTTTTCCTATTTCCTCTAAGGTCATTCCGTCATCAATTCTTCTTACTATTGCACTTTCTGTTCGCTTGCATATTGTCATGATAATTTAATCGTATTTCTTAGTATTAATACATTCACACATCAACATTATGATGATAATATTTAATGAACTGTTTCATTGATACATTCGGATAAGGATATTATAGCGTTGGCTCTTGAATCATTTGTTATGTGCACAAAGCCTAAAAAATATAAGCACTCATAAAAAGAACCCGATTTAAAGATTGTATAATCGAAATGTTTTTGAGCCATTTTCAGCTTTAAAGGCCTGCGATCAATCTCTCAGGTATATAGGGGGTTCCAGCTGGTTAGGACTGACTTTCAGAAGGCATGTTACCGCCTCATATGTAATCTCTTCACAATAAATGATGAAGGTACATTTTCCGAATGCAGGATGATCCATAAGGCCCATAAGTATGCGATTTGAATACCACATAATACCCTGTAGATAGTTTCTTTTTGCAGTATCTACAAGTGGCATTCTCCTCCTGCTTTACGATTTTGGGTTTTTCGAACTGAAGATTTGATGCTTCCGGAGTCATTAAATAGGTTTTTTCAGTTAGTTAAAGAAGCTTCTCTTTTTGGGCCGCGTCCGGGATTGCGTCGATTATGTTGAAATCTTTCGAGATCAAATTGTAAAGCAAATCCCGTATTTCAATCGGTTTTAATTCGATAGCTCCAAGTGCAGAAATCAACTCAAGTCCAGCATCTATTTTTGAGGACAAATCTTACCTACCTGCTCTGAAATAACCCGGATGGTTCGGTTAATTACCAGTTACTTTTTTCCTATATAATACAGACGATTAAATTCAACATTCAATCGCCCATTTATGGATTCTTTCCTGATTTCTTCTTTCACATGTTCATTAAAAGAAGATATAAAATCATCATCGATCTCAATATCATAGTATTTCTTTCCTGTAAATCCGTTTCCAGCTCCTGAAAGATAAATATTATATGCTTCTTCAATAGAGTAATCTGTTATTTCATGTTTGATTTCGATATACTCTATCTTGAACCCTTGTTTTTCAAAGAAGACCAGATAGTCCTCCTTTGCAGGAAGGAAAAACCAGGGGCTTTTCCAGTGAGAAAATACATGTTTTATATCACCAGAGGCTGTAACTCTTGAAATAATCCTCCCGAACCATGGCGACCAGGCAGAAGTCGCAGGGCAGGCAAGAGCAAGTCCTCCACCGGTTTTCAATGCATTGTATATTCCTTTTATTGCCTTCTCAGGATTGACAAACCACATCAGGGAGGAATTGCAAAAAGCAATATCAAATTCGTTTTTATAATCGAGTTCCTCAGCGGCAATTTGTCTGAAATCTATTCCAGGATATAGGTTTTTTGCTTGGCGGATCATTCCTTCGGAGATATCTATGCCGGTTACTTTTCCACTTGTGACTTTACTAAGACCGTATGTTATATGACCTGGTCCACAAGCGATATCGATGATGTTATCCGATTTTCCTATTCTTACAAGGGAAAGGAGATTAGACGCCGCTGTTTGCTGGATTACTGATTTATCCTTATATTGCTCGGATACATTATCGAATGTATTCATCTCTCGTGAACCTTTAATTTATTGCCGATTCCATAATAACCAGCACCATCTGGTGCAAATATGATCGGTTTTATTTTTTCAATATCAGTAATCCCTTTCTCCCCAAGTACAAGTTCATCTGCCTTGACATCCATAATCTCTCCGATAAACTGCGTATGCAGCCCTAATTCAATGGTGTGTATCAGTTTGCATTCCAAAACAAGAGGAAATTCCTTTACATATGGGGCATCCACAAGTTCGCTCTTGATACTGGTAAGCCCGGATTCGGTGAACTTGTCCACATCCCTACCCGATACAGTACCAAAATAATGTGCTTCCTTCACGTACTTTTCGGACGGAACGTTTACAGTGAAAGCTTTCTTTTCCACAATATTGCCATACGAATATGTCGCTTTCCGAAGAGAGATCGCAACACATGGCGGTTGAGAGCAACATATCCCGCCCCATGCTATGGTGGCTACGTTCGGCTTTCCTTCTTTGTCATACGTTCCTATGACCCATACCGGGACAGGATAAACAATTGTTTTTGCACCCAATGACTTTTTCATGATTCCTCTTTATGTAGTTCTAGTTTATATCTATTTTACATTTGGTATGAATTTCAAGATAGAAAGAGATTTTAACAGGCACAGGATAACACAAATATAGGTATGTAACATTGTTTTGGAGGTAGAAGAGCAATGATTTTCATGTGCAGTACATACGTGCCGTTTGAAATAAAACCGGAAGAACTTGCAGCTAAGGGAAGGGAATATGGAATGTTCTGGTGTATCTCATGCAAAAAGACCTTCTTAAAGAAAGGCGCAACTAAATGCCCGATCTGCGGCTCTGAAAAAATAAAGCCGAGGGCGCCGTAAAGATGGAAAAAGGTGAACAAGATGTATTTTGAAAAAGCAGGTAAAGAGAATACCCAAAAAACTCTGAGGCATTAAAGCGTGGAATCAGTCATATTGTTGTTGCATCGACATTCGGAGAGACAGCGCTTGCTGCTGCTGAGATGTTGAAGGGCACAGGGATAAAACTTGTAGTGGTTACGCATATACGGGCATTAGAGAGCCGAATCTTCAAACATTTGACCCTGAAATAAAAAATAAGATAGAGAATATGGGTGGAAAGGTTCACACTGGAACCATGGTTTTAAGAGGTCTTGGTACTGCACTTAAGGAGAAAGGCTCTCCATCTTATGAACAGACAGTAGTTGATACCCTGAGAATCTTTGGTCAGGGAACAAAAGTTATGGTTGAAATCGTGGCTATGAGTGCGGATGTTGGATTGATTCCATTCTCAGATGTTATTGCTGTAGCTGGAACCGGCAGGGGAGCAGACACTGCTGCTATCGTTAGGGCAAATTCTTCAAATAGGTTTTTTGACATTAAACTAAGGGAATATCTGGTTAAGCCGCGTGATTTTTAAATAAGTCCGGGCGAGAATTATCGTACTCTCAAATGTTGAAAATGGGCTATCCCATTTATCCCCTGCAAGAGTAATGTAAAAGATGGAGGAAAGCAGCATGACAAACTCTTTTTATACCACCACCCCATCCAAATATCATGCTGCTCTCCCAACACAAACGCAATAAAATGAGCTATATCCTTTACAGACGGTTGGCAAAGTAATTATCCGGTTAATTTATATGCGAGTAGATCATAATAGTCCATCCAATATTTGAAGCCACCTGGGACGCTCTCTCTTTGTCCAGGACGTGCTTACTCGGCTTGGACGCATAATGCGGTCAGGACGCTTAACACGGACGTATTGCGAGCGAATATTGGGAAGAAATGTTTTTTTGTTATTTATATTAACATTAAAACATTTTTTTAGGCACTGAGAACGGAAGGGAAAGTTCTCAGTTGCAGAGATTTTTTTTTTAAATTTTGAATATTGATTTCTTGAACTTCTTTTTCAGTGCCAATACAGAAAATACAGTAAAGAAAACAAGCTTTCTGGAGAAATAAATATGGAAACATCAATAATGTCAAAGGCACAGGAAAAACTCGATAGTTCTATCGAAAGACATGCGAACATGTGGTTTGCTGCCACTGGAAAAAGAGCAAGAAATAATACAAGAAGGTAATAAAATGCGTAAAAGCAAAATATTAGGTACTTTAGCTAAAGCCAAAGAGAAAGTGGACTCCAATGATATGGAAGGAGCGGGACAACTCCTAATGAACTTGGGGACACAATTAATGAAGACTACCCGGCTCCCAGCAGTACAGGTTATTTCGACACGCCGGCGCGGCGCAGCACAAGCATTGCCTAATGGCCATTTAATGCCAACAACCTTGCACCCAGCACTTCATGCAATGCATTTCCAAGACGGTATCGACGCAGATGACGTATGGGATGGCACACTGCAGAACCTGCGGCCTGCGACATCCGCGGAACTGGATACAACAATAGCGGCAAGAATAAAGCGTTTCGAGGTGCAACAAAAGCTGGAGAACAAAGCAGCCACGAGTCCTGAACCTATCCCCGATGATGAAATTGATCGGGATCTCATATGGTTCAATGAACTTGAAACCGCGCGCCCTGCAACAAAAGATGAACAGGCAAAAATCGAGTATACCAAAAGAAGGCAGTCCATGTTCCAAGGAAAAATGAAGAACAAGGTACATTCATTAATGATCGGAAAATTGACCATCAAACCTGAGTACGAAGAACTTGGCGTCGAAGAATGTCCTTGGGAAACCTATGACATATGCAGCCCTGAATACTATGGCAATCCAAAGCGATCTTACCGATATGGTCAGCCTTCTCTCAGTGAATTCTGTAATTCATATGTAGATCCGATTTTTCAGGGTGATCAAGCCATATTGGACCAGAAGATTCTATTTGAGACCTTCAAGAAGGAAAAGGCGTTATTCGAGGATGACATTCGATTTCTCCTGCCGGTCAGCGAAAAGATCAGGGCACTGCCAGATGAATGTGGGAATTCATACAACAATGATTGTATGGTCTGGTTTAAGTTCTGGTCAGAGAAATCGATTATGCTATATGGCAAAAAGGCGGTCATTGATGTCTATTAATCAAAAATTCCAGATTAAGTGGACATTGGTATTGAATGCTTTAAAGCGGATTCAAGACCTACCAGATGATTGCGGCAGTTCAATCAACAACGGGGCCTTATTGACCCCATTTTTTTAGGAGAATATAATTATGGCAAACAATAATAACTATCCAATACCAGAAGCCCAGAGCTTCATCGAAAGTAAAAATGAACACAAAGTCCCTTTAGCAGGGTTGTGCAGACAAGCAGGGCTAACTGCAGCACAGGAAAAAATAGAGCTGTGGATCAACTCCACAGCGCATGCAAGGAACACTACACCAGCAGATGTAGAGGAAATATTCATAAGAAATCTCGGCGGCACGCCAAAACCTGATGATATGTCACAGGAAAGCTATATCCAATTCCTCTTTGCGTCAACCGCAACTGATATTTCCAAAAGCAATTATATCCAGTTGGAAGTCGGCGATAATTTCGCAGATCCTGCACCTTTTGCATCAGCTGCCAGTACTGACATACTGAGTATTACGTGCAAAAAAAACATTCTGCAAAAAGTGTTGTCCACGATGTTAATTGACAAATCCGATAAATCCGCGAAAATCGTCATAAATCTTGAAGATGGTAAAGCTTGGTGGGCCCAAAGTGGTGCCAGGGATTCTTTGAAGACCTTTGGGTCTATCGAAGATGGAGTTGGAATCGACTGCTGGGGAAATGGTTCAGTAGGATTGAACGTCTCATATATCCTCAAAAATATTAAACACATGAGGGAAATTAAGGAAGTAACTTTACTTGCTGACCCAAAAGATCAGATAATATATCTTAAAGCAGAAGACGAAGGGGTAGTAGATGAATATTCACATTGGATGATTCCCCAAGAAAATATACCAACAGCAATCCTGGAAAAACCTGTCATCCCCAGAATGAACGAGCTATATGGCGCCGATGTCAATGTTTTAAGGCTTATACAGGTTGTTGAGAGGGCTAAAGCGTTCCATGCGGGGCATATTCCGTTGTCAATGGCCCCTAATGTTCCCGCAGTAACAGCTCATTTGGAATACGGAACAGATCAATGTGTAATGGCATTTCCACCCGGCTCTTCAAAAAGCTATCTTAGAGTGCCGCCTGTCCATTCCTTTGAGCATATAGTATCACTGGCGGACCTTGAGCCGGTTGTAGAGAATTACACGCGCAGAAAAAAATATTGTGCTGAAGCGCCACCTCGTGATATTGTCTCGTTAAGGTTTGGGGATAATCAGTTGTATTTGCTCAAAAAAGAAATGAGAGGTAAATTCGTTTCAGGGGCGATAATACCAACGAAAGTGAATGCTTTAACATAGGCCTGATTGCAGGGATTTGAAAAGTCCTTGCCATTTTTTTTTCTGCCCTTCTTTAATACAGAAGGATTTCGGCGAATTCAATGATAAGTGGCGCAGAAGCTTGCGGGAAGACCTAGATTTCATTAGTGCATGAATCTGTGAATTGCACTGGATTTTGAAACCTAAAGTGAGTATGTACCTGCATTGCGAGGCTATCCCACGCAGTAGCCGGAAGCTCTTCTGGAACGCATAAACGCCTCTTCCAACGAAGGCGACGTAGTCGATTCGTTCTCTGGCGTTGGCACTACGCTAGACGCAAAAATCGTGGATGATTTTTTCGCATAGATCGGCGGGAAACAAAGGAAATAATCGGGAAAGTTCCCCGGTGACCCATGATGACCGGGAAATATCTCGATGACCATAGTGATCCTGGATGTTCCCGGTAATCAGCACTATATGTGATCCTTTCAGTGCCACAAAACTCCGCCATGCTTGAATTATCTTTTAACTATTTAATAAGGTCACAGAATGTCATGATACGCCTCTGACTTATGATTTATTAAATCATATCGCTAAAAATATTGATACCATTAAGTTAGATCGGTCAAGGATATTCTCCCTAAATTACTACTTCTTATTAAAAGATTCATAATCCTTCTTTTTACTACTACTTCTTTTTACTACTTATTTTTTTGAAAATAAAGCATTATAATGCTACAAATGATAAATTATATATGCTCAGACGGTATTATTAGAAATAATAGACTAAAATAAATCAGGAGAAATAAAATGGACAGACATATATCAACCCTATCGTTGGAGGTACCAACGCACATGAAAGAAGAAATCAACAAAGCAATACGGGATCTACATTTTCACACAAAATCAGAGCTCATAAGGGCCGGAATAAGAAAAGTGCTCGATGAAGTTAAAATCAAGAAGCAGATCGGGGAGAAAACTACGATACAATAAATAAAAAGGTTGAAGCCCAGACCAAAACATAGCCGAGCCTCAGATTACAATCTAAGCAATGTGTAATCTGTTTTTCTCGTTTATAAAGCTATCGTTTCGTTTTCTGGGTGTCTAGACCACTACGGAGGAAAATTTATGTCAGAATCGGAACAATTAACGCAATCAGAGGAAGAAATTCCCCCTGTTTCAACAATATACACAGCATCTGAACCGGCTGAAAATGCAGATCCTGCATCTGAGCCAGGACAAGAAACCCCGCAGGTATTTCACATCATAGGATTCAGGAAATCCTGGGAAGCAGATGACGTCACCTATGATTATATGTTGGCGGATGCAAAAAACAATATACACACCCATACGATCCCAATAAGCCTCAATGCACAATTGTTTGAGCCCTTATCTATAGAGGTGGATAAGACCGGCGTGGTTTCCAAAATAATACCATGGCCAACAAATAAAACCAGAGTTGAGATTATCAATGATTTTTTTGAAATCATCAAAAATCCCCAGGTTGAGGGAACTGTAAAAAGTATTAAAGGAGACGGGATCCTGCGTCTGTCCACGTCAACTGGAGAAGTAACCGTATTCGGCCATAAGCTTGTAGACCTGATGGGAATAAAGAAAGGGTACCACGTAAAAGCATTCGGCGATCTGGTGGAAAAGAATGGCATAAAACAATGTGATGCAACCATAATCGTGGGAAGAGAATATCTTAAGAAGCCGGAGTGCCCGGCGCATGAACCTGATCCTAAAGTGATCATCCAAGAGGAAACAAACACAAATGCCATCGAAGTGGACAGGCTTGAAGACATCAAAATGCCGAAAATTGATGAAATCGCACCTATATCCTTTGATGGATTGCCGAAATATAACTTGGTATGTATGCTCAAGGATTATGTGGCATCATATAGCGATCCATACCCCGAATATTGTTTTCAAAACGGAATAGCGATGTTGTCTACGTTAACAAGAAGACGCCTAAAAATGGGCATAAATGGCAGAGAAGAATTCACAAATGTCTGGACTTTGAGCCTGGGTCAATCAGGGTATGCAAGAAAAGGTGGCATGTGGAAATTTCAAACCATGTTAAAAGAAGCAGTAGGGGATAGTCTCCTGCCGCATGATGCAACGCCAGAAGGATTAATCGACATCATGGCTGACCTAATAGAGACAACAGCATATGATAAAAAGGCTGGAGTACAGGTAAAAAAAGTAGAGTTTGACTCAAGGGATTACCCTGGCAAAATCAGAAAAGCAGTCTGCTCACTCTGGAAGGACGAGGCCGGGCAGTTCTATGCCGAACTTAACAAGACCCATAAACAATCTCAAAAAGAATTTCTGTGTACGCTATTCGATTGCACTGCCAATTATGAAAAGAAATTATCCGGGAAATATTTCATCATAAGAGATACCTTTTATGGCATGAACCTGGCAACCACCCCTGCCGCCTTTAAAGAACATTGCATTGGAAGAGATGTACATACTGGTTTTATCGCCAGGCATAATATTGTGTCCCCGACTTATAAGAAAAAGCGCAAGGAAATAACCGAAAATAAGGACGAAGACACGGTAATTGAGAACGGATTTGTTGAGATGATAAAGGCCATCGACAGGCTAATTCCCAAAGAGTGCCTGAGGGTAAGGATCGGGCAGAAGAATATTAATATCCTTGAAGAATGGGCGGCCAGGGGAGAAGAGTATTTCAGGAATCGAAATGACGATATGATGGGCAGCTTCTTTGCACGATTCCAGATCAGTGTATTAAAAATAGCGATCCTTCTGGAACTCGGGAATCTTCCATACTATCTTACAGATTATTTACTTCACAGGGAGGATTCCGTTTTAATAAATTCTGAAACTGTAGAAATTAATATCGGCGAGTTAAATAAATCCACCCCGGTTGATAATAATAAGATTGGGGAACTGTTACAAAACCATCCCTTGATCCGGAACTATGAAATATCAAGTATCAGCATTTCGACATCCACTCTATTATACGTGATCGACCTGTTCAACAAAATGTATATCCCCTACACGCATAAGCTATGCGAAGACCTGATAGTTTCCAAGAAATTCAGCAATGTGCGAGATGTGGAAATGATCATCAAAGAAAAGGGATTAATCGACCGCAAATCCTTGCTGAAAAAATCCAAGATGCACACAGATGAGCTTGATAAAGCCCTTGATACCCTATTCACAAGTGAGACAGCTATAGAATATCAGGTCAAAGGAAAAACAAAACCTGCTACCTGGTACCTTTATAATCCATCAAATTACACTACATTTGATTTTAGTATAGCAAACGTGGATAAAATACCAAGGGAGGACTACTCAATTGTCCTTACCAAGAAGAAAAGAAAACCTTCGGCAGTAATTGAAGCGTATTATATTTGTCAATATCAACCCAAAAAGAAAATACCTTGCGCAGATCCCGCGAAATGTTCGACCTGCAATCACTATCCAGCAATCATGCCTACCCCTGGATAGAAAAGAAATACTTTAACTTACAACTTATTTTAATTTATTTTAAAGTGTCGTTTTTTTAGTAAAAAAGATAGTTCTCTAATTCTCAAGGTTACGCCCACAGAAATTATTTTTTAACCTCGTAACGTATGATAAGTATTATATTACTATATAATTATATATAGAATACACGTATTCTACCCATACGTTTTTTGGTTTATTTTATGAATTTATATAGCAATATAACAGGTTATATTTTTCGTATAGTAAAAAAAATATTTTTGCGCGTGAGCTTGAGTGATTTAGAGAACTATCTAAGACTATTTTATAAAAATATATTATTATAATTATGGGTAAGTCATATTGCACTTTTACATGAAAAATCGAGTTTTTTGAGCAAAAATGATGTGTGTTCTACCGTTATTTTTATAAACTGAGCTTAGATAATTCTCTACTTTTTCAGGTCTGATTTTTAAGCCTACCATGTACGAATCGGGTAATTTTTTGTTTTTTATCTTTTTCGCAATTTGATGTTATTGAAAGATTATTGCACAAAATCCCCGGGCTTGAACAGGAATTCAGTCTCCTTTCGTGATCATAGATTCTGTTGTTGATCCTTTCAGATAATTCAATTCATATCAATGCGTATCCTCAGACAGCTACAGCTTCATAGAGGCTATTGTATAGTCCCCAGGCTGCGAGATCTTGATCACTTGATAGTTCTTTTCAGATGTAATTCATTGACCTTCTTGGCAGCGTCTGGATTGGTTTGTATTGTGGCTGAAAGAATTTTTTGGGGATTGCAAACTGGAAGCTATCATGACCTGCCATCGTCCTGCCACTCCAACCGCAACCACCATCCTGCCACTATCTCCCGGTGAGTGTCAGAGCTACTGTCTTTGATTCTTGTCAGTGATCCGATCTGTCTTTCAAGTTCAAGTAAGCTTTCCGACTCAGCAGGATGTGCGGAGAATCAGGAGACGGTAATCATGTCTCAGCATGAAGACTGAAAAAGGGTTTTTTTTCTTGTTGCTATCGTCTTACTCTCTCTCCAGCCCATGAAGACTGAAAAAGGGTTTTTTTTCTTGTTGCTATCGTCTTACTCTCTCTCCAGCCTCATAATTCATTGATCGAGGCCATCCAGCAGCGTTCCAAATAGCATCAAAAATTGGCTTCATAACCTCAGAAGGATTGCATTCAAAGTTCTCCACTATGATTTCAGGTAATATTAGAGTATCTCTATCAATCGGATAAGTGTCAAAACGGGAATTGACGCCCATTCTATAACCCGAAACTCCCAATAAACTAAGTAAAATAAAAAGTGGTGGTTCAACACCAAGTTGTCTTTGGACAGACAAAAATCTTGGCAATGCTTCAATTAGTTCTCTTTCAAATAAAAGACTTGGAATCGTTGGAATAGTTAGCGTTCTATCAACTGATTCTATAATGGAAGCATCAACAGCTTCAATAATTCCATTTCGAAATACTTGTAAATATGTTAATGAATTGGCAAAACTCACGTAGCCATCGAAATTGTGCCTACTATCCCAACATCCTGCAGATATTGGTTGAAGTCTCCCTCTTTCAGTTGCAAGTGAAGATACGTCGAATCTTGATGAAGGATTAAATGCGCCAAACGGTATGATATGAAGAATAATTTTTGGACTCGGGTTCAATCTTACTGGCGTCTCTCCAGCAATAATTTTACTCAGGCGTTCGATACGAAAATTCCTGATGCGTTCTGTGGTTGTCTCTGATAGAACAAAGGCTGTTCGCAACTCTGAAACATCGAGTTGATATTTGCCTCTTGAGTTACGAGAGTAAAATTTTGAATCATTCTTAAATGACACCATATGAGGTGATGCCCAACTCATTGGACTGAATATAATTATTACATCCTTTGAGGAGGTTTGTAGATGTATAACTCTAAGAGATACGCCAGGAATTCTTGGTTTTATGCCATCTCGGATAATATTCTCAAGACGCAGGATTTCAGCATCCACGTCTATACTCTCCAACCCACAAAGCTCTGATGCAAAACCACTATTTTCTCGCATACCATAAATCAAATAACCACCGGAAGCATTAGCAAATGACGATACATCTGCCAGGAATTCCTTTTTGTCTGAGTCAGAATTACCGGGTAAGTATTCCTTGTAATCTAAAGTTTTACTCTCAGGGAATTGATTAATCACCAACGCTTGAAGATCATTCTCTTCTGATAGCTCGATATTTTGTGGCATGGTGATTTACTTCTAATATCCTTAGTATAACCTTTGTGGTTCATTCGTGTTTCTTATGAATATTAACATCAAAATTGCATCGCTTGAGGGACCTTTCTCGACTCAGCATTGCGGATGTTAGGGGCATCATTAGGCGGTTATTATGGGCATGTTCTCGACATAATGATGCAATGCAAAAGAAAGTGAACATCGAACATCGAGACAGCTATACAAAGTCACAGGCTTGAACCAGGTGAAGACATCGTTAAGCAATCAATCATTTACACTATCAATTAGTTGCGGTTCATTTTTCAGCACACGATGTCCCATGACACCGATTTTTATAACTGCTGGTATGCATATTTCTTTTTTGTCGAACGATAATTGATTTATTTTACCATCTACGATACTAAACACTAATTAGCATTAAATATCAATGATGATAAAGATTTTGTTTTGACTTTTTTCGGGACTACAATCTGCTTTCGATGTCCCAAGGCTTGCATACAGCGATAGAACGTGCTTGATTTAGACACTAATGTTCAAATCAATCTGACATTCGTGGCGCATCCTTGGTAGAGGGCCCTATTGGGGTATAAGGTGTTTTTTTCGGTTTATATAATGGCAACTCTAAAACTCCGACAGTCATGTAATACATCCAGTTCTTAAAAAAATGCGTTTTCACGCCCAGACCGTCGGCGATTCTCATCGAGAATTGCACTCGATCCCCAGGTAGAAACAATTCACCAAAATAGACTATATTAAGGCTTATTATGTAATATTTATAATCACTAAAGGCTTAAATAATATAATATACTTTTTAATAACTTTATTTATAAAACTAAGCTGTTGCATATCTTTAAATACTTTTAAAACAGTTATTTATTAATATTTAATAAATAGGATTTAAATACATGCAGGCATTAAATGAACACATCACTGTAACGCAAAAAGTCAAGCGTGAGTTAGAACGCCGAAAACAAATTCTATGTAAAAAGATGGGGAAAAAGGTCAGCTTTGATTTCGTCATCAGAAATATTATGGGGTGGTCATAATGTTGATTTCATTGACCCAAGACTGTTATCTTTCCATGAGGAAAATTCGAGAAGAAATCATGAAAAATAAGCGGCAGATGGGGAAGCCGGACAAGACCACGTTTTCCGAGATTGTTTTCATGTTTATCAATAAATACGAACAGCCAATGACAAAAGATGGGGTGAGGGCTAACCTCGACTCATCCCATCCATCAATTTCAGCAAGGAATGATTTAAATGACGACAGATAAAACAAATAAAAGCAGTAAAAGACAGGGTGGTTTCAAAGAAGATATTGACCCCCTCACAAAAAAGCGACCTATACACTATAATGCAGCTCAGAAGACAAAATTTAAAAAAGAAAATGTTTCTCAAATAGCCGCAATAGTTCCTGTCCCTGAACAAGAGGATATCATAACATTGCGATATGAAAAATCAGATGAGTTCAAGGAACTGGCAAGTGATTTCGAAGAAGACAACGATGTTCAGCTTGTAATAAACAATGAAGGGGACGATATAATCGTTGATGTGCCTATTGAGCAGTCTGCTGATTTCATTGAATTCATGGCGGACAATGGGATAAAGGAAAAAGAGGGTAATGAAAAAGCATCGGACGATGAAAAGGATACTGAAAATGTAGTGGAGGATGCAAAGAATGCTGAAAAAACAGCAGATGAGGATGTAAAAAGTGCTGAAAACATGACGGACGATGCAAAGATCAAAGTCAGCGATACTGACAAGAAAGATGTTGCTGTTCATCCTTCTGCAAAACCCAAATGCACAACAGATGAAATCATAGCTGATGCACAAAGTAAGCGTAGCAAGCGGGCTGTAACCAGTGATAAATTGAGAACAGCAAAAAAAGTCGGGGATAAGGAAAATGCTTTTGATTTGATGTCATGGCTTAAGAACCCCGGTAAGACGGATTTAAAGGGTGTAGACGACGCTGAATAGGGTGGCAAAATGCGGGAATATACGTCAGTGCTATTGGGAAATGCAGTAATTGAACGAATATTGAGTCTTAGGAACATAGTACATCATACAGACCAGCCTACGATTAGCGATATAGTTCAGGCAATGGCATCTGATTATCATATTCTTGCAGAAAGCGATGTTGCACTAATATGGAATGGTTTCGAATATGAAATGATAAATATGAAGGAGGAATAATAATGTACTGCAATACATTAGTTGATCCCCTCATAACAAAAATTGAAATTGAAAAAAAGACCCTTGATCAAATAGCTGCCGAAGTATGTGGAAATACTGTTAAGAACCCTCGCCAGAAAATTATACGAATAATAAAATTATTACTTGGTAATAAATATCTAATCAAACACGCTCAGACGTTGGGTTATCACACGGATAAAGCTGTTCGACAAAAATCAACAACAGATGAAGTTGTGAAAGGAAAAATCCTTACAGAAGAAGTTGCAAATGAGGAGTCAGATAATTCTGGGCAAACTAATAGTGTTACGCCGGAATGTCAAAGAGCCTTGCAAGCTCATACGGTTCATGAGCATGAGGCAGGGGAAACGAAGGGGCAGGAGCAGGCTTTAGAAGTGTATGAAGTGCCTACTGCATGCTGTCGGAGATCATCGAAGGTGGGTAGAAAGGTTAGAAAAACCGATTCTGAAAATAAAATTGAAGGGAAATCAGGGGAAAAGAAGGGGCAGGAGCAGGTATTGGAAGAGCAGGAATTTGCGCCTGTAGTAGATGTAAATCTTGAGCTTTTAGGCCAGATTAAGGGGCTTATCGAAAGGTTTTCATTGAAAGAGGTACGGAAGGCATTGGAGGCTGCCGAAAGCGATATTTGAAGGGGAGACATTGAGAAAAAGTGGGGAGGGCGGTTTTAGGAAATTGAAAGAAGAGAACAGTGAATTTTTATACCATAATCCATAGGATTAATCCTAATCTTGATTTAACTAATAATTTCATGGAAAAAAATAAATAGTGTGTTGATTAACACACTAAATTTTCTTAGCAGATTCGATATCCTGCAATATTTTATTTGCTTTTTCCTTTAACATCTCAGCATCTGGTTGCATTATCTTTTTATCATATTGCGCTTCAACCTGATTAATAAAAGCGCCTATAATATTTTGAGATGCACTTAACATATTATTTGCTTGTTTATTATTTCCACTATCAATATTCAAGAGAGCTTGTTCAAGTTTTAGCTTTGAATTTGTAAGTTTAACCAACAATGAATTCTTTATTCCATCGTGAATAGACGAACTCTGAATTAATTCTGAAAGCCAAATAGTTTCCAATTTGGAATACTCTATCATGCTTCTCTTGTTGGCTTTTACTTTAAATTCCGCAGATGACATATTACTAATTAAATCATCAGTTGTAGATTTAGCAGTTACATCGAGTGGATAAATAACATCCTCCATACCTGCCCAATTATTTGGAACACTGATAGCCAGAGATGCAGTTTCAGTTACAGTGGGCATTACTTCGACAGAAGTTTTATCGAGATTCATCCATGAGGTTTGAATTGCTGTCGGATATGCTCTGTAAGTACCTGCAAAGTTTTGAGGGTCTATTGATATGTTATAACTGTCTACTATCGAACCAATATTAGTTACACTAATTGAATATGTTGCAGATTCTCCAGGATTTGTCTCAATGATTTTTGGATTGACATCTACAGAAACACCAAGATTTGGCGCATCTCCGATATCCCCTATTACCTCAATGATTGTATCAACAATATCAGATGCAGAGGGTGATGTGTACACTTTTCCTCCTGTTCTTTCAGATATTTCAGAAAATGCACTGTATGTTGTGGGGTCAGAACCAATCGCTACACTGTAAACAACAACTGGGTCAATATTCGTCGACCAATAATCTACATCTTCTATAGTGCATCCTCCAGGACATATATTGTAATCAACAGAATAAGGGTCTGTAATATGAGGCGGTGCATCTCCCATTAGGATAATAGCTTTATTAACACCTTTTCGCCACCCATAGTTAGAACTAACGCATAGAGGTTCTTTACAGGTATCCTTCATAGCTGAAACTAATGCTGTATAGACAGATTCTCTCCAATCAGCACCATTACCAATACTTAATCCATAAATTGCAAAAGTTATACCAAGTGTACTATCTGAAAAGGGATGCCTAAGTTTATATGGATAATCACCAAAATCACCGTATCCACCAAATGGAAAATCTCTATAGTCAGCAACAGCTACTCTATAATCGTATCCCTTTGAGTTTAAAGCTTGCACAATTTCACTTGCAGAAGATTTTACCTCTGCAATATCATCAGACATGCTTCCTGTAGTATCAATTAACAAAATCAAATCTATGGGTTTTGGTGGACTAATATATTCAAATCTAACAGCATCAATATTAGCTTGTGAAGGGACATCATTTATTTTTACATACGAACCTTCCTTAAGATAGAATGTTCCTAACTTTATATCCTTCCATCCGCCATTTTCTTGTTTAACAGACTTCATACCGATTGGAAGTTCAGAATTCTCTGGATAAAAAATTTCATATTTAATATCTTCGCCTATCTCATTGTCGTTGAAAACTGCATGAATTTCATAGATGCCATCTATTGGTAAATTTGGTGCCCATTTAGCAGAATGTAGAGATGCATCTTCATTTGAATAACGCCAATTTCCACTTGCCCCATAATATTCCCGCCAAATATAATTTCCATTAATATCTTTTGCATCTATGTTATCCAATTGAACTTTATTGGTGTCGACAATTGTAGAGTATTTTCTTTTTTCTTTATCTAATGCAGGATTAAAAGTAATCATTCTACCGTTAAACCAGCTTGAGATAGTTGCATAATCGAATTCACGATTTTCACCATTACTATGACCTATCCAATTTGTATATGGGTCATTCACATAAAAGCGGTCATCTGTTAAATCGTCTGGTGTATTACTATCATCGTAACCCCTCAAAACGATAATATGATTATAAAGATTTGCATATTTTATACTTAGAACTAAAGGTCTAATTTAAATTTCATTAATAACATCTTGGAATGAAGCATCTCCGCCATAACTGTTTCCTCCCCATACCCTATCTAAATAGTCGGCAGCATGCTCTGAACTCCTTAGGCCTGAATAATCTCCAGTGTAAAATGTTCTAAATTTTTCATCAACAATATCTAAACCAATATTTGGTGTCTGAAAACTGACATCTTTATAACCAGTTGCAGGGCCTTGATATGAATACCCTTGAAGTCCAGCATGATATACATCAGGCATATCTATTCCGCTATTAGGAAAATAATATTGTAGAATCATCGCAATAGACGTAGGTCCACATGCAGATTCACCAATATCTGTATAATCAAGTTGTCTTAAATACGGCACATCATAATTATAACTTTCAGCATTCACTACTGGTGATGTAATAACGAATATCGTTACCATCATCAAAAAAGTCAAAATATGATATATTTTATTAGATTTTTTTTCTTTCATTCAAATCACCTAATTCCCAATTTTGTCAAAGGAATAGTTAGTAAATTTATCAATCCACTCACATATCCTATCTTTTACACAAGAGTTCATGTTATAAATGTTTTCATTTTATAATTTTATTTACTTTTTATGTAAATATTTATATTATATAATTACTCAATTTCTATATAATTATTATAGAGTTATTTTTAAATTTTGAAATATAAATTGAAATAAAGGACCCCATCAAACCAAATTCCAACTTAAATCCAATAATACAGTATGATTTTTGTATATACTGTACTTTTTATCAGTTTCTCCTGTATCGACCTCCAATCCCAGGGCCGTATTGGTCTTGAGCACTGCAAGTCTGTCGAGTGTAGCTTTTGCTGTCTCAACCAGCCAGGTATTTCGTATATTCTCGTCTGCGATTACAACCTTCTCGGCGCGGATACTTGTAAGAACCGTACCTTCTTTGGGTGTATACAGGGACGCCTTGCCAACGACTGTGACGAATGCCGGGAGTTTCCCGATCAACGCTTGCATCACCTGGGCTGCTTCAGGCTGGTACTGGCCTGCAGTTACGAAGAACACTCCTGTTGGATCCGAAACCCGCATGCGATAGAAACTGCCATCAGTGCCAATATCCTCTATTTCTGTCGCTGTACCCACGATCATTACTCTCGATGCCTTGAGGCCGGTCTGGGTAAGGTATAACTGGCTCTCATATTGGTCGCCACCTTTCTTTTGAACCTCGATGGTCGTAGCCCTCAATTCTGCTGCGAAGAGTCTCATTGCTTTCATTCTTTCAAAAGCCATATTTCCTGCCATGATTACGCCTCCACTGCTACAAGAAGTGCATTTACCTGGCTCATTACATCTGCCTTGAATGGCTTGATTGAGTCAACGATCAGATTCTTTTCAATTTGGACACCGCTAACTTCGAAATAGCGGCCTATCAACATAGCTCCCATGTTATCGCAACTGTTCCGCTATCCATCGACTCCATTGCGATCTCTTTTGCCCCATCCAGAGTGATACCTGTCAATTCTTCGGTCAGTTTCCTGTTGAGAATTACATCCTGGGAGGTGACACCATCATCGATGACGCCTTTAATTCTCAGATCATAAACACCTTCGACTTTTCCATGGTCAGCACAGGCACCTTTTACAAGTGACCGGTTGCATTCCGGGCAGCGCTTTATCAGTCCTGAGCCCTGCTGCAGGTCAACCATCGCACCGACTACGGTAACGAGTTTCTTGGCTACGGTGATGTCTCCTGAGAACGGGGTTATCTCGGAGTTCTTATTGACTTTGATCGATACCCTCCCCTGCCATTCGGATGTCACTACATTCTTGAAAAGGTAGCACTTGCCTTCTTCAAGAACTGGTGCTCCTGATGATCTCCAGGTCGTGAACACTACTGTGCCGGTCTCATCACCGAGCACGCCTGTCTGGAGTATCTTCTCATGTTTTGGTTCCCAGAGAATCGAAACCCTGGCATTGAAAGAACACCATTTATTATCTTCTATCAGTTCAGAGATCTTAACCGGATTCTGATTGGCGAATCCTGCCGTGGCAAAGAACTCATCCGGATTAATATTGTGGATTTTCAGGAAGCGGCTTGTAACATTCCTGCTAGCCTCATTCAAAGGTACTCTGAACTTATTCACAAGAATAGACAACTGTTCGACTATGTCTCTTTCCTGTATCTGTACATTCACTTTCGCGAATCTTTCCTTTATTTCTAAAGATGTTTGTTTTATCTTTTCATTTTCCATATATATTCACCTTTTGTTTTATTTTAGGAGATAAGTCATAGGACGACAGTGGATTTTAACCACCTGGGAATTTCCAACCCATAACTTACATCATTTCAATTTGTCCGACCAAGGGGGGTTGATGTTTCGGCACCGCAGTGCGAAACTTCACCCTCCGCAGCGTCGGCGCTGTCATCTGGAAACAACTGCTTCGCTAAATCATTTGATATCTGAGGTATTGCTGTGGGATATTTAGGCCAAAAGAATCTTACTGGTATTGTTGCATTTGGCAATTTTTCTTCAAACGAAACTAATACAATATCTTTAAACTCAGGCGGGCGCCCTAATAGTACATTAAGTTTAGCCGTCTTCTTTCCAATTATTAAACTTGGATTAAACCCCACGATCTCGAAGTTTTTATTTTCCTCAGTATTTGGCGTGTATATAAATTCCTCAAGTGCTTGTATTGTATCTGCATTACCTTGAAAAACACACCACCCAATTTGCAGACGTTCCTTTAAGTATTCTTTTACCTCTTTGTGGGATGTAAAAAACCCGAAGCATGACCCATCAGATTCGTTCATTTTACTGCTCCACAGTACAACTCTTAGGTGCTTCCACCACTACAATTTCCCTGCCTTCAGGAGATCGTTGACCATTGACAGAGGATGACGCAGGCTCGTCCTTCCTTGCGTCCGTCACCTTTGTTTTCCTGAGACAAACGCGTCCCATTACCTGTGGAGCCTTGATCTTGCGATTGCAGCGCAGACAGTGATTGTATCCTGCAGTCTCATTTGCTGCCCGCGATTGCACGAACTTCCAGCCAGGTGCTGAACCCGGGATTATATCTGAACCATCTACGATATCGGAGTTTGCTGGCATACTAGAACACCTCCACGGTCGCTGTGGCTGCCACTGGCGTCTCTGTTCGGTACTGCCATATCTGTGCCTTGAGAATCGCATCTGCTCCGCATAAAGCATCCAAAATCTTCGCTTTATATGTAATCTTAGGGAAGCCTTTCTTGTAGCCGATTGCACCATCATTGCTTCTGAACGATTCACCATGCTCAAGTGCCAGCGCTACAATCGCACTGTTTAGGGCTGATATCTGGTCATCAAAGGGTTTGCCTTTCTCCGCAATTTCCTGTGCCTTAATCTCCATCTCATCTTCAAGGAGCCCACATACCTTTCCCCTCTCTGCGCGCAGTTCCTTCAGCCTTTTCAGGCTTTCTTTTAATTCCATATCTTTCTTCATTTTTTCACCTTATTTTATACATTTACAATAGTAATGCAGATGCATTATAAGAATATAAGTATTACTATTGTAATAGAAAAAAAACTATAATGAGTCTAAACTCTCCTTCACCCACCCATCCAACCAAGCCTCCAAAAGAGGCAGACCTTCAGTTTCCTTTCAAGTCATCGCTTAACTTATTCTTACATGGTGGGTGCCACGACTGTTCAGCAAGCGCCATATCAATTAACCACCATTTGCCATCTCTATCTTTAGCGAAATCGACCGACCAGGATCCGGGAAGAACCGACCCGACCATCTCTGCGATGTTCGTGAGTATTGTCACTTCAATCTCTGACTCCGTGTTAAGTTCCTTTAGCCACATCTGCCAGGGCAGGTTCTCCCAGTTCTTCGACTGCTGATAAAACTTAATGGCCTCTTTGACCCAGTACGCATGATGGCATACCACTTCACCGTCTCTGATGAAATAACGCCTTTCACAGCCGATCGGGAGTCCACCGAAAGCCCTGAACCTGTAATCGAGATATATAAACTCCCTCACAACGATAGTGTCAAACCATAGATCTCGCAGGGCATTTTGTTCTATCAGGCCAAACAAGTTCTGTAATACCTTATCCTCACTATCAACGTAGCTGGTATCCAGATATTGATGCTTTCCGCTGGCCAGATCAGTCCTCATAAACACGGGGTATCCTAGCCTTTTGATAGCTTCCTTGAGAGTCACTATATCCTGGTCAGGGAGCCGTTTCCCATCCAGATACTGCCACCAGTTATCTTTGCTCAGTACAAACTCAGTCTTTGGCTGAGGTAATGGTAGATCCTTGACTTTGAGATACCAGTATAACATGCTTGATTTATTTATTACTTCATTCATTTTTATCCCTCATTCCTTTTCTAGATTATTTGCAATAGTAATGTAAATGTATTATAAGAATATAAGTATTACTAATGTAATACAAACCACGCTAACCACGACTGGTTAATTATAATCGCTTGCCATCGTACCAGATTGAAGTGCATCCAGCATTTGGCATCCCAAAATCATCAAGGGGCTCAAAACCAGAATAATCCCCGATTATCTTTCCTTCATAATACAGGATCATGTCGTCATCAAACATCTGAAAGGTAACTCCTTTCAAAATCTCTTCCTTTGTGAAAGTGGTATCTTGACCACCCATTGTCCCGGTTTCGTCTGTTTCCCCTTCTATGTGGTCTCCAGTTTCAAACAGGACATCTCTTGTTATTATCCAGCCGTACATTTCATTCACCTTTTACCCAGTTCCATATCACTGTTGTGATATTAAGTGGTATCCCTTTGCTTTCAAGGATATCGCATCTTCTTTTCAGCTCCTGGGCATTCTCCTTTGCCTCTTTTGAGTAAGCCCACGGCGGTTCATAGTGTTCTACTACGGCGCCTTTCCAGTAAATGTATCCCACATGGTCTATAGTCATATTCTCTATTCTGTGGAACCATGGCTGCTTATATTCCCCGGCTGCAACTGTTTATGAAGTTTGTTGAACGCCTCAATACCCTCTGCTGTTAGAAAGCCGTTGACTGCACTTTCTACAAGACTCAGGTCAAGTGGGGCAAGCTTGTCCCCATCTGATGTAGCCTGCAGTATCGCTATTGCTTTATCACAAGTACTGATATCCTCTTTCATATATGCCCCGCCTCCTTCATGCTGAAGTGCCTGCCATCACCGATTATTATATGGTCGAGAACTTCAATGCCCATTATCTTTCCCGTTTCAACCAGCTTCTTTGTGATATCGATATCTTCCCTGCTCGGCGTGGGATCGCCGGATGGATGATTGTGTGCTACAATAATGTGTGCTGCTGACTCGATCAGAGCGGTGCGAAACACTTCTCTTGGATGGACTACGTTCGCATTGAGTGAACCAATAGATATGGTATCTTCCCTGCTCACCTGGTTCTTGGTATCCAGGCACAGCTCCACAAAATGTTCTTTCTTTGATTCCCGCATTGTCGGGTAGAGGCGCCTGTAAACATCTTCGGGAGAGTTGATCTTGAACCTCGTTGAGGTACCAAACGTCTCCAGCCTTCTGGCCAGTTCAAAACAAGCCACGATCTGGGCAGCCTTTCCTGACTTGATGCCGTGGATTCTCATGAGCTGGGGCACATTTATTGCGGAGAGTTGTTTTAAGTCGAACTGCGACAGGACTCTCTGTGAAAGGTTAATTGCATTCTCAGCAACTGAACCCGATTTAAGGATTATCGACAGGAGTTCGGCATTGCTTAATGATGTCGCGCCGTTCGACATCAACCGGTTGCTCGGTCTTTCTTCTGCGGCCATATCTTCGATTCTGAGTTTATATTGTTGCATTGACACCTCGTAATTTTTTAAGAGGTGGCTTTACCTGAACTCGCCTGATTTCAGCACCGCAGTGCGAAATATGGCACCAGCCAGATTATCTCACCGGGGCACTGCACGAAATTGTGGGGTATGGTGAATTGAAGTTGCGTTTATCATACGAATTTTAGAAAAGGGCTCTATCTCCGATCTATAGATTATTTGATTCAATCTACCTATATGTGCCTATAAGCGTTAAAAATTCATCTTTATTTTTTATATTGTCCAGATCACTATCTGCTAATATGTGACTTCTCGAAGGGATAGAATTATTTTTTAAACACTTTTCTAGCCATGCAAGAGATTCATTCACATTGCATTTTAGCGAATACAGACAAGCGATGTTATACGTTACAGCGCCTCCCTTAATTTTCTCTGCTTTAATAAGTTTCTCAAATGATTGGTTAAATAAATCGTCCGCCTCTTTTCCGTCCTTCTTTTTTGCGAGTTCGTATAAAGCAAGTCCCCAGTTATAAAGGGCGTTATGTTTATCTGGTTTTATTTCTAGCGCTTTTTGATACTTTTCAAATGATTGCTCAAATAAATCATCCGCCTCTTTCCCTTCCTTCTTTTCTGCGTAATCGGCTAAAGCAACGCCCCAGTTATTAAGAGCTTCATGATAGTCTGGTTTTATCTTCAACACTTTTTGAAATCTCTCGAAGGATTGCTCAAATATATCGTCTGCCTCTTTCCCTTCCTTCATATTTGCGAGTTCATTTAAAGCCACTCCCTCGTTGTTTAATACATTTACATTTTTTGGATTAGCTTTTAGGGTTTCCTTGAAATAAGTAAGCGAAGAGTCATATCTTCTCGCATTCAATTCAATTACCCCTTTTTTATTCGGCATATTGCTATCTGCTGGAAACCAAAATAGTTTATTGAAAAACTGTTTAAAAGTCATAATCATTGCTTCATACTCTGTTGCAAGCGGCGGACAGTTACTTTCAGCAGATGTGAAACTGATTTAAAGTCCCCCGTATCCATCAACATATTAATCTTTTTCCTGGTATAATTATCTAACCAGAGCTGTGCCCTCTTTCCTTTGACATATCTTTCCAGATCTTGATCATCTTCCAATTTAGTCACCTCTAATAAATTTTGAAATAATTTTAACAGATTCAGCTTTTGGACATCCTTTAAGGCATTTCGAAATATCAAAATTCATGTAGTTCACCTGAATACCGTGTTGATTTGCATACTTAAAAGCAAACGGCTAGTGCGAAGTGAAAGTATTGAGGTTGGAGTGCGACCCTCAGGCACATCTATTTTATCATGGTAGGCGATCGCTTGCGCCTCCTCATCTGAAAACGGGATATACTGCGAAACAAGATACAGGCTGCGAAGCGAAAGACCCTAACTTCCCCATAAGAAAACTATTAGAGCAAATCACTTTCTGACAAAGAGAGTATTATTTCAACTAATCCGGGATAGCAAGATCATTCATCCACGTAACTGTTATTCCCATCTCTTAATCAGTATCCCTGTTATTCCAAAACGTCGAATAAACGGGATAATGGTCAGAAACCGCTATTGTGCTATCATAATTCAAATTATAAGCTTCATCAAACCTGAACACACCAGCTTCCCCTGTAAAGTCGGTCTTTGCAGGAGTGGTGATTATTATCCTGTCATAAGTGCAGTCGGTTGATTTTGTAGTCGTATCAAAGCTATTATTGATGACCAAATAATAATCTGCGCTTCGAAGGGGTGACTGGCTATTCTCCTTGAAATAAGTACAGTCGGCATTCAGGTCACCCATTATAATGAAATCACCCTCTGCTTGAAACCTCCTCTTTGCATCATCAACCACCTTTGGCAAGTCACTAATTTCCTGATTTGCAGTATTAGGATCAGTATGGATTGTGATCAACACAAAGTCGAAGCTCCCATTCTTAGTCTTGAACTCCACTACATACGGCTCTCTCTGGAACAGGTCATTTGTATCTGGATACACGTAAGGACTTCCTATTTGCTGAATTGTCTGTGTATTGTAAATGTAGGCATACTGTTCTTTACTTACAGTCCTGCCAAGCCGCTCACTAACAACATATTCATACTGCGGGCTTCCCATTGAATTCACAGCATCCCTGAGCAGAGGCAAGGCGGTCTGGGAAGAGTCCCGAATTTCTTGAACGGCTATGACATCATAGTTTCGGATAATCTTAGATAATACGCTCATGACTTCGGGTTTCCCTGCTTTTGCAGTCCCAAATATTTGAAGATTGAAGGCTGCCAATTTTATCGTTCCATTGCTACCTGGGGATGATGGTATTTCTGATACTATTGGGGTTACTGCGGGGGTTGTTTCTGCTGTGGCAGTTACTGTTGGCTCAGGATGTTTGCCTGTGACAATTGGAAATTTATCGATTACTGTCGGATTCTTAAGGTAGATGTAGCCGATTAAAAGAAGTAACAAAAGGACTAAAATAAGAATTAAAAAATTGGAGTTCTTCCTTCGTTTGCTCAAAGTCTGCCTTCTTCGGGTTATTATGATCTTAAATTATATAAAGTTGATTTTTTAAAATCTTCTCCTTTTCTAGTTCTTGAAATGCTGTTTCATGTATTCCACTGAACTGACTTCTCCTTTCAATGCGTGTATGTTCGGCTGCTCTTCTTGCAAGACCGCTCCAGAATGAATCCATAGTTTTGTACCTCAATCAGAAATAGCTCAGTGAGTATTTATGGAAAAGCCATGTGCGGAGTGAAAGTAATCGGTTTTTACCCGATTTGAAAAAGCACAACACATAAGTTAATATCCTGAAAAACATATTATTTATGACTTTAAAGTGTCAGGAGGCGAACAAGTTCATGTCGAATAAGGAGAAACAGAAACCCAAGGATAATCCTAAGCCAACACCTAAACCTGCGCCCAAGAAAAAATAGTTCAAATAGATTATTTTTTCTTTTTTTATGGGATACCTATTACAAGGTTATTTTTTCATACGCAAATATTATGTCTTCGACGACTCCTGATTTATCACGTCAGAACACTTTCACATCGCCCTCTCCAATGGTTTTTAAGATTGTCCGTCAAACTCTGTAATAACCATCTGGATGTAAACGCTATGCCAACTGTATTATTTCCACTAATCAATCACCTCTGCCCTGCACCGATCTTTCGGGCTTCAAGCCATCCTGCATAACAGTAGTTGAGGGTTCTTCCAGCCTTGTGCCTGATGTTTTATTCAACCTGTGCGTCTCTTCGGTCATATCCTCAGGCAGGGATGCTATGTTTGTTGACGGTGGGAATAGTTTTAATCCATATGCCCTATCAAAAATGGCAAAGTCCTATGGTGAAGAGCCAAGAAAAGTGTTATCCAGAATCCATGTTGCCCGTGCTTTTACCGAGTACCAGATGGACGCCCTGATACACGGATTACAGGATGCTATTGAGCAGTGGAATCCTGCTGTACTGGCAATATCTTATCTTCCCACCCTTTTTTCGGGTTATGACGGCAGGAGACTGTTTCCACCGCTTGTTGAACAATTGAAACAACTAACGGTCTCTTCAGGTATTACGGCAATAACAAGTTTTGGAGGCTCATGGTACGGGGACAGACTGATTGCATACAGTGCAGACCGGGTTATCCGCATCGAACAGCCCTCAAAAAAACTAACAAGAATAATCGATGATGGGTATGTTACAGAGTACGTTCCAGTTCCGTCTGGACAGACGCGATTCACTGATTTTGAGGATTCTGAAATAACATTTACAGGAGGTGACTTACATGGGCAGAACAGTGCCATCATTTCGTGTCTTGCTTGAGGAATTAATATTGGAACTATCGGTATTCAGACGAGCACTCCGTGGAGAAGATAAGGTTGCCTTTGACAGTCTCATGCTCAAGGCAAGGCAACATGCATCATCCTGTACCGTTGCGCCGACTCTTGAACCGATGCACGCTTTGTTCCAGTCCGTTCTCGTAGAACAGGAAAAAGAACTGAAATTATTGCGGGAGGGCATACATGTTCCTGCTGGACATCAGATACGACCCGAAGAGCAGCACGATAACCAAATGGATTAAAGACGGTACTGACTGCAAGCCAGTGCGTGAAGTATATTATCCGAAGATTTACGTTTCAGGCAAGCCAGAACTTCTGTGCCTGATTGCCAGCCTACCCGGAGTAAAGGATGTATGTTTTGAAGAAAAGACAACATGGTTGGGCAGTAAACCTGAAAAAGTAATATCTGCTACAATAGAACCGAGCTCGGTTTATGATATTGCCAGAATGCTTGAGGCTAAGGGATGCGGGCTCTATAACATCGACCTCGACCCCGTAAGGCAATATCTGCTTGGACACAGCCTGTTCCCAATGACAAAACTTCCGGATGACAGCCAGTATGCCTTGGACTACGAAGTGCCTGACTTTGTAAGCATGGAACTATCAGTAACACCAAGGAGGGACAAAGGAATTGTCACTATGGATGACCCGATTGGCAGTATAACCCTTGGCGATACCACAATTAAACAGAATGATGAAGCAGAAATGATTCGTGAACTTAATTACGGGGTTGCCCATACCAATCCTGACCTGATTCTGACAGAAAAAGGCGATAGTTTCGAACTGCCGTATCTGCATCACCGTGCATCTTTGCATGATATTGACCTCCAGCTTGGAAGAGAGAAGGACATACTGCCTGAAGGCGATGGAAAGTCATATTTCAGCTATGGAAGGATACTCTACAAATTGAGGGGATACCTGCTGTGGACTTCTCGGTCTGATTGACCTTTCCCGCATAACAGGGATACCTTTACAGGAGTTATCGCGCCTGAGTCCCGGCAGTGCAGTGACCGCTTTGCAGGTCAATCAGGCTCTGCGGGATGGCGTGCTCGTACCATGGAAACGTAACCTTGCAGAATACTGGAAGACCGCCGAGGAACTTCTCATAGCAGACCGGGGTGCTCTGGTAATTGAACCGAAGGTCGGTATTCACGAGAACGCTTTTGAGGTGGATTTTGCATCCCTCTTTCCCAATATAATGGTGAACCACAACATCTCCCCGGAAACTGTGCTGTGCACCTGCTGTCCGGACTCCAAGAAGCGTGTTCCCTTCACTCATTACAATATCTGCCAGCAGCATATCGGACTTATTCCGCGAGTATTGAAACCATTAATAGAGAGACGGATGACATACAAGAAACGAATCATATCCGAACCTGGGAGAGCCGATGAGTATGAGATGAAGCAGAACGTGCTTAAATGGCTACTGGTGACAAGTTTCGGTTACATGGGATTCAATAAGGCACGATTCGGAAGAATAGAGTGCCACGAATCCATAACAGCCTACGGAAGGGAGATACTGCTTCGCACGATAGAACTTGCAGGAGATATGGATTTCGAGATATTACACGGCATAGTGGACAGCCTATGGGTAAAGGGACGAAATCCTGAGAAGCTCTGTGATACTGTGACCAGGGAGATTGGCATACCCCTTGAACTTAAAGGTGAATTCAGATGGATTGTGTTCCTGCCCAACAAGTCAAATGGGGTGGGTGCGCTGAACCGATATTACGGTGTGATGACCAACGGTAAACTGAAAGTGCGTGGTATAGAAATAAGGCGCAGCGATACTCCGAAGCTCATCAGTAACCTTCAGGAAGCAATGCTTGGAAAACTTGTAGAGGCTAAAACCGTTTCTGAGTTCTATATGAAAATACCCGAAGCCATTGAAGTACTGCGGGAATACACACGGAAAGTGCTGGATAACGAATGTGCTCTTACCGACCTGATATTCAAGACCCACGTTTCCAGAGGCTGCGATGAGTACAGGCAATTTAATAATCAGATGGCTGCCATGAAACAACTGAAGGTTGAAGGCATAGAGACACTGGCAGGTCAGAGCATTCGTTATATAATAACCGACCATAAATCAAGAAACTACCAGAAGAGAGTAATAATCCCAGAACTCGCAGACGAGAACACACAGTATGACCGGGAAAAATACTACGAATTTCTGCTTCGAGCTGCCGAGAGTATCCTGCTGCCCTTTGGGTACACAGAGGAAAGGCTGGATGGCATTATGAGGAGAAAAATGCAGAGAAGCCTGTGCGGATATTGATAGGACTGCAATTTCTTTAGATATTGGAATCAGCGTTTAAGGTTCATGATGACACATATTCATTTTCCTTTTAGAAGGGAGATGTATTTTAACAGGCACCACTATAATTCCCTACCTTACTGGAACTTGAAACAAATGAAAAAGAGGGAGCTGTGACGACTTTCTATGATAAATACCTTGGAAAATGATGATGAACATTTAGTGCATATGTGTTTTTGTGATGAAGCACAGAATATCTTTGAAGACCAGTTTATAAAAGGAAAAAAATATGTGTCTTTTTCAAGAGGTATGCCTATTGGTATAGCCCATGGAGATACAGCTATCGTTTTTAATAGAAGTAAACTTGAAAGCAAAGGATATAAATTTATTAATATAGAATATACAAAAGAATATTTCGATAAAAACCCGGATTTAAAAGAACATGTTTATGGAGATGTTTTTGATAAAAAAAATATCAGAAAAATCTTAAAAAAGGATATTAAAGGATTGAAAAAACTTAATGTAGACAAGAAGAAAATTAAGTATATTAGAAATCAGATAGAACAGCATAAAAATGATGATATATCACCCTATGTTTTGAATGCTTGTGGTCGTGAAAAGAGAGCAGTATTGGTTGATAACTGTATAGATTTTGAACCTGATGATATTGAGACCATAATATGCTCTTCCAGAACGGTTCATAAATATTTTCCTTTATCGGAAGACTACATTTCTAAAATAATGTATATACAAGATTATTACCCCTGCACCAGTATCATGTCTTCACCTCTCAATGAATATTGTGATGAGCTTGAAATATATTTTGATGAAATCAAAGAATCTGTTCCAGAACTTGATACTTACATAGCGATAATGTATCATTATGTTTATCAACTGAGATTGTCGGAAAAGTACCCAACTTTATATAATTTTATATAATTTCCTGGTCACAAAAAACAACATTTTTTTATTAAAAACATCACGCATCGAAGCATTTATATCCTATTGATGTTTATATTACAT